>CAEZUF010000115.1_pt1 | contig 3576 bp, 2 predicted proteins | sample 7264401 | NCBI WGS metagenome assembly CAEZUF01 (sample SAMEA6813823, study PRJEB35770) | uncultured Actinomycetes bacterium | biome: Freshwater; feature: Freshwater reservoir; material: water | place: Czech Republic | collected 2016-04-20 | depth 0.5m m | reverse complement strand
TGGTGGCGCGATATTTCGAATTCCATCGCTTATCACTTACACCTGCACCAGCTAAATGAATAATTGCATTAACGCCTTCAAGTGGTGCTAAATCCACCGTTCCATTCGTTGGATCCCAAGTTACTTCGTCAGCGGATACGACAGGACGACGAACTAATCTTTGTACAGTATGGCCTTCAGATTTCAATAGCCCAGCTAGCGCAGTTCCAATTAATCCGGATGCACCAGTTAATGCGATTCGTTGCGGTGGCCGCACTAAAGCCCTAGGTCAGATTCAAAACGACCATCTTCAAGTCGCTCTTTCAAGGTGGTTAAAAATCGTGCTGCATCGGCACCATCAACAATTCGATGATCGTATGAAAGTGCTAAATAAACCATCGAACGGATTGCAATTGTTTCGCCGCCATCTTCACTCTTTACAACCATAGGGCGTTTAACAACTGCGCCTATGCCGAGGATGGCAACTTGTGGTTGGTTAATAATAGGTGTGTCAAATAGCGCGCCACGACTTCCAGTATTTGTAATAGTGAATGTTCCGCCACCTAATTCCTCAGGAGTAATTTTGCTATCTCGAGTGCGTGCTGCAACATCAGCAATTTTTCGCGCAATGCCACCGATATTTAAATCACCAGCATCTCTAATAACTGGAACTAATAGTCCGCGTTCAGTATCAACCGCAACGCCAAGGTGTTCAGCTCCGTGATATGTGATCAGATCGCCATCAAGTGAAGAGTTAACAACTGGATGTTGTTTCAGAGCTTCGCATACTGCAACTGTAAAAAATGGCAAGAAACTTAATTTCACACCTTCGCGCGCTTCAAAATTTGCTTTTGAACGGTCTCTCAGCCGTGCAATTTTTGTAATATCAACTTCAACAACTGTGGTTAATTGCGCGCTCACTTGCAAAGACTCAACCATTCGGGCTGCAATTACTTTTCGGAGACGTGACATTTTCGCGCTAGTTCCACGGAGTGGTGATATTGCTGCTGGAGTTATTGCACGTTGCGAATTCGAGGTGGAAGGTGACATTGAAAGTGCAGGTGAAGGTGAAGGCGTTGCATTTGCCGGACGAGGTACTGCAGCCATTACATCTTCTTTTCTAATTCGACCGCCTACGCCACTTCCAGTAACTTTAGCTAAATCAACGCCGTTATCAGATGCTAACTTTCGAACGATTGGTGTTATGTAAGAATCTTCAATCGGTGCAGTTGGTTTCACCGCAACTGGTGCAGGAGCCGCAACTACTGGAGCCGCAACTACTGGAGCCGCAACTACTGGAGCCGCAACTACTGGAGCCGCAACTACTGGAGCCGCAACTACTGGAGCCGCAACTACTGGAGCCGCAACTGTGGTTGCGCCCTCTGAAATTAAAGCTAAATCCGTACCAACAGCGACCGTAGTATCTACTTGAATTAGAATCTTCTCTAACGTACCTGCAACTGGAGATGGAATTTCAGTATCAACTTTGTCGGTAGAAACTTCTAGAAGTGGCTCATCAATTGCAACTTGATCGCCCTCTTTTTTCAACCAACGAGTAACCGTGCCTTCACTTACGCTCTCGCCAAGTGCCGGCATCTTTACTGAGAAACTCATTTTGTTGCTCCTTTAGAAACTCTGTGCGATGTTGCGAAGGTGATAATTCTATCCATGAGCATGTAAAGGTTTCCCGGCAAGCGCTAAATGTGCCTCGCCCATAGCCTCGGACAAGGTTGGGTGAGCGTGGATTAATTGCGCAACATCGGAAGCCTCCGCCTCCCAGTTGTAAATTAATTGAGCTTCTGAAATTAATTCACCTACACGCGCACCGACCATATGGATTCCAAGGACCGGACCATTTTTCGCAGCAACCAATTTTATTGAGCCAGCAGTTTTCAAAATCTGGGCTTTTCCATTTCCGGCAAGATCATAATTCAATTCAACAACATCATGACCGGCCGCTTTAGCTTGCGCTGTAGTTAAACCAACAGATGCAACTTCAGGTTCTGAATAAGTTACTCGCGGAACTCCGTTGTAATTAATTGGGTGAGGTTTTAAGCCTGATATTTCTTCGGCTACCAATATTCCTTCTGCAAAGCCAACATGCGCAAGTTGCAACGTTGGGATCAAATCACCAACAGCCCAAATTCCTGGAACGTTTGTGCGGCATTTATCATCGACTAATACGTAACCGCGATCCATTTTGATTCCTTGTTCTTCATAACCAATGTTTGCAGATACTGGACCGCGACCTACAGCCACTAATAAAATTTCGGCAGCGAAAGTTTTGCCATCTTCAAGAGTTATCTCCACACCATCTTTACTCTTTGCTGCGCTCTTGAACTTAATGCCGAGTTCAAAATTTATGCCGCGCTTGCGAAATGCGCGCTCTAATAGTTTGCTGGAAGATTCATCCTCAAGAGCAATTAGGTGAGGCAATCCTTCAATGATTGTTACCTCTGCACCAAATGAACGCCATACTGATGCGAATTCACATCCGATTACACCGCCACCGAGAACAATCACACTTTTAGGCACTCGATCTAAATTTATCGCTTGCTCACTTGTAATAATTGTGGTGCCGTCAATATCTAAACCGGGCAGCGACTTTGGGTAAGAGCCAGTTGCGAGAATTACATTTTTCCCAGAATATTTCGTACCGTTAACATCGACAGTGTTTTTCGCTACCAATTTTCCATGACCTTCAACGAAAGTGACATTTCTAGATTTCACTAGCCCTTGCAAACCTTTATGGAGCCGGGCCACAACACCATCTTTATATGCATTAACAGCCAACATATCCATGGCAATAAATTCAGCCTTTACGCCGTACTCCGGGGCGTGCTTCGCGCTTTCTGCGATTTCACCGGCATGCAATAAGGCTTTAGTTGGGATGCAGCCACGGTGTAAACAAGTTCCACCAAGTTTGCCTTCTTCGATAAGGGCTACCGTTAAACCAAGTTGTGAACCTCGTAAAGCTGCTGCGTAACCGCCGCTGCCTCCTCCAAGAATTACTAAATCAAACTCAGCCACTTGTAGAGCCCCTTCTCGCTAATTGAATTGAGTCCTATCTTGCCAGTTTTAGAGTCAGATTTATAACTCAGATTTATTCTCAGCAAAGGTGACAAGTGAGCGAAGCGACACACCAGTACCGCCTACTGGAGTGTATCCATGAGGTTTGGCCTCGTTATATGCCGGTCCGGCAATATCAAGGTGGAGCCAAGGCAGATCTGGCGATACGAATTCTTTTAAGAAAAGTCCAGCAACTAACATGCCACCCATTCGATCTCCAATATTTGCAATGTCTGCAACTGGTGAATCAAGTGATGCACGCAATTCTTCCGGTAGTGGCATTGGCCAGAATAATTCACCGCACTTTTCTGCAGCAACTAAGAAATCTTCGCAAAGTTTTTCGTTATTTGTCATAGCAGCGCTGGTGCGAGTACCAAGTGCAACTACTTGAGCTCCAGTTAAAGTTGCTACATCAATAATCCCATCAAGACCGCCAGCTTTTGCACCAACTTCGGCAGCCTTCATAAGCGCATCTGCCAATACAAGTCGTCCTTCTGCATCCGGATTTAATACTTCAACAGTTTTGCC
>CAEZUF010000099.1_pt1 | contig 4173 bp, 3 predicted proteins | sample 7264401 | NCBI WGS metagenome assembly CAEZUF01 (sample SAMEA6813823, study PRJEB35770) | uncultured Actinomycetes bacterium | biome: Freshwater; feature: Freshwater reservoir; material: water | place: Czech Republic | collected 2016-04-20 | depth 0.5m m | reverse complement strand
TATGTTCCAGAAAAAACTAAAACTGCAATCCAAGCGATTACAATGCCGCCCAAAATATTTTTATACTCGAATTGGTTAATCGCAGGTGTGGTCATAGTTCCAGCTACTGCATCGGGGAATCGATTCGCGTATGCCACAATCGCAGCTAGTCCAATCGCAATCGAATCCGGTACCAACATCAAGGCAATAATGGAGATTTGATATGCGTTTAAGGCCGATTTAGCGCGCTCCTGCCATCTTTTTTCCATAGCCATTATCCGATACTAGATTGCGATAGGGGGAGTTTGAACCAAATCTTGGTCCCGTCTAGAACTTCCGCAATACTCCAAGAATCTGCAAAAGTATCAAACAATGTAGATCCAAGCCCTCTGGCTCCGCTAGCTTTTAACAGACCATCATTAGTTATCACTACTTCACAGATGCCATCTTCCACCTTGGCCACCACCGAAATAAATTTGGCTTTTCCATGTCGAATCGAATTTACAATCGCTTCCTCAATCAACTGCGAAACTACTTCTCCATTAGGTGAAACTACACTGAGTTCTCTTGCAAGATCCATTTTAATGGTAGCAAGCCCTAGCCAAGAAGAAACAATCTGGGTTAGCCGTTCTTCTGGAATTCTAGGCAACGATTTCGTATAGGGCAGATCCAAAGTTTCAAGTCGTTTTACAACCATTTGAGTTACGCTGGGTGAGAATAAACTAAAATCGGATTCCGCAGCGCGAAGAAGTAATAATTTGCAGGCGTGCAATTGAGACTGTACTTCAGCGTGTAGATACTGAGCTAAATCGGCTTGAGACTTTGCTTCCAAACCTTTGGTTATGAATAAATCAAGCTCTCCTTTGGGGATCATATTCGAGAAGAGTTCCAAAGTTCTACCTTGCGACTCCTTTAAAGAAAGCAACATTGTGGCTGCAATTAAGAAGACTAAGAAGAGCAGAATTGCCGTAATTTCTACCTGCAGGGTCTTATTTGGGGTTGCGTATTTTTCAATCGTAAATCGTTTTAAATAAAAGTAACTAATTGGAGTAGTAGTAATTATCCAAATAAATAGGAAGCTGAAATTTCTATGTAGTTGGCTGAATTTATTATCTGGCAGCAGAGCAATCACAAGATAAACCAAAATTGGACAAATCGTTGAAATTAGCACAGAAATCAGCCCCAGAATTAATCCATATCCAACTACATTGCCAAAAATTGAAAAGGGTAACGTCAAAATGATCACACCTAGCAGGGGAATCCGAGTAGATGAAAGGCTCTGCACTAATAGGGATTTAAAGGAGAACTCCGGCCAAATGAGCTCGCTATCTTTCCATTTTTTAGCACTCTGAGGTTTTATATGGTTATCAATTAATACATCGATTGCTTTTATTTGGTCTTGTAAATTTGGCTCAGTATTTGAATCGCTCTTCGCAGAAATTTCGATTTTTAAATTCTCAATTAAAACTCTATATTTCTCTTTAGAGTTAGAAAAATTTTTACTGATTACGTTACCTTCTATTTCGCTGCTTGGCTCAAATATCGCCTTCCGCAGTAATGCTTGCAAAGATTTACGATAGGAATTGCGAACATCAAAATAAATTGATCCAATTTGCATCCAGTAAAATACCGCAACTGCTGAGTTCGCCATACGAACTGGAATTGGAACTGAATCTACTAAACCTAGGAGCGGTGCAGTCAGTCCAATAACTCCACCTCGCACCGTTCCCATGGCAAAAACCAATGCGATTTGCAATTGCTTCTCTGGTCTATTTCTCATATAGAATACGAAAGGAGCCATGCATAAATGTGAAAAAACAGCAATCACAACCCATTTCAAAATTTCAGAAAAAGTACTGGACCTAGGCGCAATTAGGACTATGGCAACCAGAATTGAAACTGGCAGGGAGAGCCAAAAAAGTGGCCAAGAGATAAGTTGATTTGATAATAATTTAGTAATTGAAAGTACGTCATCATTAATCCCGTCAGTCAATTTTGATCGTGCACCTAAGTTTTTAGGCTTCATCAAACTGCCGCCCTAAATTACCAATTTCAAAAATGGCTTCATCTAGTAATTTTATAGTTTGTAGTAGAAATTTGTTTGAACCCGTCATCTCGCTTATAGGTTCTACGGTATCTTGCATAATTTGAAGTGCCATTATCACGCCTGATATTTTCCCTTGAATTGCCCCAAATCGAGCTGCAACCACCTTATTTTTAAGTTGCTCCGTAGTTTTGGAAAGTGATTTCACTCTTGCCCTAATGTTTTCGTTTGCTGAGGTAAGGGCTTCATTTTCTCTGCTCGAATCCGTAATTAAGCTGGCAATTACTGATGGTACATAAACGTTTACTAGAGTTTTCAGCGCTCCTGCAATTGGCTGATTTGGATTCATTAAATCAAAACCAATTTCCTTCTGATATTTCAGCAACAAAAACTGCCAAGTAAATACGGCTCCGTAAGCAATAGGATAGATCAGAATTAGGGGAGTTCCACTTAGCCTTCTTGATACTCTTGAAAAAATAAAGAGCATTATCAAAATTACTAGTCCATCAATTGCTGCAAATTTTCCGCCCCCTAAACCATTTCTAGGAAGTTGCGCGGCCAGCGCTCCGAAAATGAATACCATCATGGTAATCCGCACGGAAATTGTCTTTGGGAACAGGCCAGTAAAAAATGTCACTCGAATTCCCGCATACTCATGTGCTTCGTCGCGCTCAAACTGATTTCGGATTAGCGATTTACGCTCATCTTCGATACTCAATGCTAACTGCTCAGATTGTTTCCGCAAAGTTTGAAGAGTTTCCTTATTAGCTATTGAGTTCTGCTTTTCTAATTTGCTAGCGATTTTCTGCAACTGTTGAGCTTTAGGCAAGATTGATTTCTTTATTTCTTCAAGCGCTTCAATCCGATCATTAATTTCATTTTCGGTGAGTTCCATCTCATCATGTTCAAGAAAGTCTGTAAGTGACCGGAGCGCATTATTTTCAATCTGGTTTTTCTCGATAGATCCTGCATAGAAAGCTAGCGCAGCCAAAGTGAACCCAGTAAAAAGAGTCGCATTTGAAATCCTTGTTAGAAATTCATAATCAAGCTTAAGCGCAAAATGAGCGTAAAAGGCAGCAGAAATTCCACGGATTGCTCCGGTGCTAAACCATACAAAGACACAAACGGCTATTTTTTGTGGTTTGGTTTTCCGAGATCCGAGCAAAAATGATTGCACTGTAAATAAATAGAGTGCAGCGATTAGCTCACCACAAGCAATAATTAAAAGTCTTGAGTTCAATTGATCCGGAACTAAGAGTGATTCGCGCTCAATCGCAAATACGACACCTATCGCAATTGTCAGAAGTGAGGTTGGGAAGGAAACTGCCCATCGCCCCGATACAGCGGTCCTAAATTTATTTATAATCTCCTTCACTTAATAACTACTTTTCCTTGTTGCCACATTCGAACCGCTAGCACGCGCGGGTTGAAATCTTCATCATTTTTCAAACCCAAAATCGCAAAGGTACGTTGTACTAAAGTTTCGGTAGCTCGCAATGAGGTGCCACGCTTCTTAGCAATAGCTGCATTAGTTAGCCCCTCAGATATCAAGAGCAGAATCTCGCCTTGAGCTTGGCTAATAATGATTCGCTCACCATCTTCGTGAGGCGTCATCGTTACCGTATTCGATTTAGTAATCGAATCTTTAACCGCGGCAATCAAATTCGAAATAGATTTAAGTTCGGACTTGACCATGTAAGTGACTTCTTCGGGAAGCGTCATTCCGCCAGGAACAGCCAAAGTAGGGGAGGAGTGCGAGGTGAGAACGATCTTCCCAATCCAAGGATGGTTCGCATCTATGTAGGCAAGTAAATCCGCGCCGTTTGGTCCGCTAACACCAAAATTTAAGTCGGTAATCACAGCATGAGGATCAAAGGACTCGATAGTGGCAATTGCATCGGCCACATTTTGCACCGCGCTAACTTGGAAATCCGCAGCAGTAAGCACTTCACTTAAGAGGTTGAGCGTGAACTCCTCATCCTCAGCGATCAGCACTCTGGTGTGGAACGAACTAGACATCGAGCTCCAATGGTTAGGTTCGAAGTTTATTCGGAGCCACCGGGCGTTTTAGTCTACGACTATCGGTTTATACAGTCGTACTTAGTAGCTTTTGCACCCATTCCAAGTATTTCGCCCGTCCAACGCTTGGT
>CAEZUF010000080.1_pt1 | contig 4684 bp, 6 predicted proteins | sample 7264401 | NCBI WGS metagenome assembly CAEZUF01 (sample SAMEA6813823, study PRJEB35770) | uncultured Actinomycetes bacterium | biome: Freshwater; feature: Freshwater reservoir; material: water | place: Czech Republic | collected 2016-04-20 | depth 0.5m m | reverse complement strand
TTTTGCTCTGACATCACTCATTTGATCTCTCTTTTCATATAAGCAACTAGCGAATCTCCACCACCTGGCGCAGGAACAACTTGCACAAGTTCCCAACCATCAGAACCCCAAGTATCAAGAATTTGTTTTGTTACATGTGTTAACAGTGGAACGGTTGCATATTCAAATTTCATTTTCTCCCCTTTTTAATTAAGTGCAGCTTTAACTGCGGCAGATACTGCGGCGCCATCTGCGCGCCCAGCAATTTTTGGTGATAGCGCTTTCATAACCAGACCCATCCCGGCAGGTCCAGTTGCTCCACTTTCTACGATCGCAGCAGCAATCATCTCTTTCAATTCAGCTTCACTTAACTGTGCTGGTAAATATTCGGCGATGATCCCGCCCTCTTTCCGTTCTAATTCAGCACGATCTTTGCTGCCTGCGCTATCAAATGCTTCAGCCGCTTCCCGGCGCTTCTTTGCTTCGCGGGAGAGCACGGTAATAATTTCGGCATCTACCAAAATCCGTACCTCTTTGCCAGCTACCTCTTCATTTGTAATCGCCGTTAAAACCATCCGAATAGTTCCGGTACGAACCTCATCACGGCTCCGCATCGACGCGGTTAAATCTTCTTTGAGTCGTTCTTTTAGTCCCATAGCGGTATCTTCTCACGCCTATGGCTTACAAAGTACGCGAAGTTTCAGTCCCGATACTCCCTCTAGGGTCGCGGGAGATACGCGTGCTCCATTTTTCCGATCTACATTTAACGCCCAAGCGGAAAACTGAAATCAAAGATATTAAATCTTTCGCGAAGTTAAAACCAGACCTTGTAATCAGTACAGGTGATTTTCTTGCGCATCGCGATTCCGTGCCAACCTTACTCGACGCGCTAAATGATCTACTCGACATCCCTGGACTTTTTGTTTTCGGTTCCAATGACTACTACGAACCTTCATTCAAAAACCCGTTTAGATACTTAATGCACGATGATGGAACGAGAAAACTTGGAAAAGAATTACCCTGGCAAGATTTAGATTTAGGCTTGCAAAAGCGAGGATGGATAAATCTCAATCACCAACGAAAAACGATTGAGGTAAAAGGTATAAAGATTGAAGCCCGCGGCACTGATGATGCTCACCTTGCGCGAGATAATTACAGTGAAGTCGCTGGAACTCCGGATTCAAATACGCAACTTTCCATTGGTGTTACGCACGCCCCGTATAAACGTGTACTTGATGGAATGCAAAACGATGGCTTGCAGATGATTTTTGCTGGACATACCCATGGTGGCCAAGTTCGCTTGCCTTGGTTTGGTGGCAGCCGAGCGCTTACAACTAATTGTGACCTTCCTAAATGGCGGGCACGTGGTTTAACAAAATTTGGAGATAAACCTTGGTTAAATGTTTCTGCAGGTATGGGCACCAGTCCTTTTGCGCGCTTCAGGTTAGCGTCACCGCCAGAGATTTCTTTAGTAACTCTTACTTCAATTAATTAGCTTTTAAATCCGCATCCACCATTAACTCTGCAAGTTCTTTCCAATGAGTTTTAGCTTTCCAGCCTAGTTCTCGTTCAGCTTTTGAAGGATCGCCAATTAGGGCATCGACTTCGGTTGGGCGCTCATACTTCTTATCGATCTCAACATACTTTTCCCATTCAAGTCCAGCGTGTGAAAAAGCCGCTGCCACAAAGTCTTTAACGGTCGCCCCAACACCGGTTGCAACTACATAATCTGAAGAAGTGGGTTTTTGCAGCATTAACCACATGGATTCAACATATTCCTTAGCAAAACCCCAGTCGCGAACTGCATCTAAATTTCCTAGATATAACTTTTTCTGCTTGCCATTTTTAATGTTTGCAATTGCTCGAGTAATTTTACGGGTAACAAAAGTTTCACCTCGGCGTGGAGATTCATGATTGAATAAAATTCCATTTGTTGCATGAATTCCATAACCTTCTCGATAATTTACGGCTGACCAATACGCCATAAGCTTTGCTGAAGCATATGGGGAGCGTGGATGAAACTTGCTCTCTTCGTTTTGAGGTGGTGGGGTAGAGCCATAAAGTTCTGAGGTGCTAGCTTGATAATATTTAATTTCTTTATTCATACCTCGGATTGCTTCCAAAATTCCTACCGGACCGACGCCATCAACTTGGGCGGTGTATTGCGGCATAGAAAATGAAACCATCACATGTGATTGTGCGCCAAGATTATAAATTTCATCTGGTGAAATTTCTCGAATTAAATTAGTAAGCCCAACGCCATCAATTAAATCTCCGAAATGTAAATAGAGTTTTGGATTACTCTCATGAATATCTTGATAAATATGATCAATGCGTCCCGTATTAAAAGAACTTGATCGGCGAATTAAGCCATGAACTTCATAACCTTTAGCTAAAAGAAATTCTGCGAGGTATGAACCGTCTTGCCCTGTGATTCCGGTTATCAGCGCAACTTTTGCAGCCATATACCTACCTCTTCGCCATCGAATTATCTTTGAACCACTCTATCGTGCTGGCTATACCCGCTTCCAGCGAAATTGCTGGTGCCCATCCTAAATTCTTCATTTTTGTAACATCTAATACTTTTCTTGGCGTGCCATCTGGTTTTGAACTATCCCACTCTATTTTGCCTTTGTACCCAGACAATCGAGCAATAACAGTCGCTAATTCAAAAATGGACAAATCCTCGCCAGTTCCAACGTTCATTTGTAACCCATCATCATATTTTTCAGCTGCTATAAAAACAGCCGATGCAAAGTCATCAACAAACATAAATTCTCGTTTTGCTAAACCGGATCCCCATAGTGTCACTGAGTTTTCCCTGCTGGCTTCTGCAGTAACAAATCGATTTATTAAAGCTGGTAAAACATGGCTAGTTTCTAAATCAAAATTATCATTTGGGCCATACATATTTGTAGGCATCAACGAGATCCATTTCCGATTGAATTGTTTTCGGTAAGAGCGAATCAATTCAATACCTGCAATCTTTGCAACCGCGTATGCAGAATTTGTCTGCTCTAGCGGACCAGTCATTAAATATTCTTCTTTTATCGGTTGCGCACAATCTCGAGGATAAATGCAACTTGAACCTAGAAATACAAATCTTTCAACATTGGCTGCATGAGCAGCATCCATTAAATTGCTTTGCATCTGAATATTTTTACTTAAGAAATCAACTGGAAAATTATTGTTTGCCCCAATGCCACCAACAATTGCGGCAGCATCTATAACTAAATCAGGTTTAGCTGCATTTATGAATTCAAAAGTAGCTTTTCGGTCAAGCAGATCAACAACTTTACGGTTAATCCCAATTACGCTCTGGCCCCGCCCTATAAGTGCGCGAGTAATCGCCGAACCTACTAAACCAGTTGAGCCGGCAATAACTATCGTCATGAAATAAGGGTAACAGTGCGCAATTAATTAAATTCGGCAGCCACTAGTTCAGCAATTTGCGCTGCATTTAACGCAGCACCTTTACGAAGATTGTCACCGCAGACAAATAAATCAAGTGCTTTTGGATTGTCGATACTTCTGCGAATTCGGCCTACCCATGTTGGGTCTGTGCCAACAACATCGGCAGGGGTAGGGAATTGATGAGTTTCTGGATCGTCAACCAATTTAACGCCTGCCGTATTTTCCAATAAGTCTTGCGCTTCTTTTCTGGACACTTCGTTTGCAAATACGGCATGCACTGCAAGTGAGTGAGTTGTTAGAACTGGAACGCGAACACAAGTTGCAGATACTCGTAGAGAACTTAGTCCTAGAATTTTTCTGGATTCGTTGCGAACTTTTAACTCTTCCGATGAGTGCCCATCTTCTTTTAGCGATCCAGCCCAAGGAATTACATTTAGCGCCAGCGGCGCCGGAAATGTATTGTTCTTCTTTACTAGACTTCGAATATCGCCAGCTACATCCCCCACAGTTTTATTAGCAACCGCTGAAATTTCTTCACGTAGAACATCTAACCCTGATTGACCAGCACCAGAAGCTGCTTGGTATGAAGCAACTACAAGTTCCTCTAATTTATATTTCTTATTTAGTTCGCCCATAACAACAATCATTGAAAGGGTGGTGCAATTCGGGTTTGAAATAATTCCTTTAGGACGATTCTTAACTTGCTCTGGGTTTACCTCAGGCACAACTAGCGGTACTTCCGGATCCATTCGGAAAGCACCGGAATTATCTACAGCTACCGCACCACGAGAAGCAGCAATCGGTGCCCACTCCTTTGAAACTTCATCAGGCACGTCAAACATCGCAACATCAATGCCATCAAATGCTTCTGGTGAAAGTGCAACAACAGTTAACTCTTCGCCTCTGCAAGTAAGTTTTTTCCCAGCACTTCTCGCTGATGCGATTAACCGAATTTCTCCCCAAACGTTTGGTCGTTTAGAAAGTATGTCGAGCATTACCGTGCCGACGGCACCAGTCGCCCCAACAACAGCTAGTGAAGGTTTCCGACTCATCGACCAGAACCACCATAAACAACGGCTTCGACGCTATCTGCATCTAAATCAAAAGCGGTGTGGGCTGCACGAACACCCGCTTCTAGATCAGCAACCCGACATATAATAGAAATTCGAATTTCAGATGTTGAAATCATCTCAATATTCACACCCGCTTGCGCCATGGCGGCGAAGAAGGTTGCGGTAGTTCCTGGGTGAGATCGCATCCCAGCACCGATCAATGAAAGTTTCCCGATTTG
>CAEZUF010000078.1_pt1 | contig 4805 bp, 2 predicted proteins | sample 7264401 | NCBI WGS metagenome assembly CAEZUF01 (sample SAMEA6813823, study PRJEB35770) | uncultured Actinomycetes bacterium | biome: Freshwater; feature: Freshwater reservoir; material: water | place: Czech Republic | collected 2016-04-20 | depth 0.5m m | reverse complement strand
CGCTCCTGTGAATGCTGCAACGGACTTTAAGGGCGCAACTTGCGCAACCGAAGGTCGCGTAAAGACAATTAGTGGAGTTACCTATCTTTGTTCAAGAGTAGATAACAAATTAGTTTATGGCGAAGGCCGTAAGTTAAGCGGAACGCTAAATGTGCTCTGTGGCGCTCAAGAACTTTGGTGTTCGACGATGACAACTGCATTCCAGAAAAAAACTGGAATTACAACTAAGTTTGTTAGATTATCTGCTGGCGAAGGTTTAACTCGATTGATTGCCTCAAAAAACAATCCAGAGTTTGATATCTGGCATGGCGGACCAAACGACACTTATATCGCGGGCCGTATTGCTGGTGTCCTAGATACTTATAATTCACCAAACCGCGCTATGTTAATTCCAGCGCACCAAGATGCTGATGGATATTGGACTGGTGTATATACAGGCGCACTTGGTTTTTGCTCTAACACTAATGAATTAAAGCGTCTTGGACTTAGAGCTCCAACATCTTGGGCAGACCTATTAAACCCAAAACTTAAAGGTAACATCATGATGGCACACCCTGGTACATCAGGAACTGCTTACACCGCGTTGTATACCCAAGTAATTCGTCTTGGCAGTGAAAACGCTGCGATCGATTACATGAAATTATTAAATAAGAATGTACTTTCTTATACTCGAAGCGGCGCCGGCCCAACCGGCCCACTAGGGCGTGGTGAAGTTGCAGTAGGAATTGTGTTCTCACATGATTGCACCGCAGCGAAACTTTTGGGCAACCCAGTAGTTGCCTCATTCCCATCAGAAGGAACTGGTTATGAAGTTGGCGCAGTTGGCCTAGTAAAAGGCGCTAAAAACTCATTAGCGGCCAAGGCTTACATCGACTTCGCGCTCTCAGCCGAAGCTCAAAATCTTGGACCAGATAAGGCTCAGTCATTCCAAGTTCTAACAAATTCAAATGCAAAAGCCAATCGCAATATGGTTAATTTGAAAAAACTAGCACTTGTCAAATATGACGTAGAAGCCGCCGGGACTGCTGCCGTAGCGCTTAAAAAGCGTTTTGACGCAGAAGTTGCGCTAACTTCATCAGCAAAGTAGTTAACTGAAACAAAGCAGTTAAATAGAAGGGGCCCAAGATTTATTTCTTCGGGCCCCTTTTTAACTAAAGGTTTGAAAGGCATATTTTATGGCATCAAATCGCAAAAATGCGAAGTTTGATATCTTTACAAAAATTGCGTTAATTTTTGTAATTGCCATTATAATTCTTCTAGTTCTTCTGCCGCTAGCTAATATTTTTAAATTTGCAATGGATCCTGGTGGTCGGGTTGTATTCACGGACTTACCTAAATCATTGGTCGATCAAGAAATTGTTAAAAACACTCTAAAACTTGGCCTGACAGTCGGGACTCTAGGAACTTTACTTGGCTTCTTTCTTGCTTACACGCAGACCAGAATAGAATTTAAAGGCAAACGAATTTTGCATGTAATAAATTTAATTCCGATAATTTCGCCGCCATTTGCGTTGGCCACCGCGGTAATTGTTCTGTTTGGCCGCAGTGGTTTAATAACTAGAGACTTATTAGGATTGCGGCCAACTCTTTATGGTTATCCCGGTTTAGTAATTGTATTAACGCTTTCTTTCTTCCCAGTCGCTTACATGAACATTCTCGGGATGATGAAAAGTCTTGATCCAGCACTTGATGAAGCGGGGTCAATACTCGGCGCAAACAGATGGAAGATTTTCAAATCAATTACAGTTCCATTACTAATTCCGGGGATTGCTGGCTCTTTCTTATTGCTCTTTATTGAAAGCATTGCTGACCTAGCAAACCCATTAATAATCGGTGGTGGGTATACGGTTTTAGCGTCAAGGGCTTACATTTCGATTAACGGTGATTACAACATACCTGGCGCTGCTGGGTACTCCTTACTTCTTCTAATCCCAGCACTTTTAGTATTTTTAATTCAGCGGTTTTGGTCGCAACGCAATAGCGTTATTTCAGTAACTGGGAAACCAACTGGTCGAATAAATCCAATTAAATCCGGCCCAATAAAATATTTGTTATTAACCGTAACTTGGTTTGTTTCGATTCTAATCGCCGTAGTTTATTTAACAGTAATAATGGGAAGCTTCGCAAGTATTATCGGCGTGAACAACGCATTGACGCTTGAACATTTCCGATATGTGTTAAGTGGATTTGGTGGTGATTCAGTAAAGACCACCGTTATCTTGGCTTTAATTGCTACTCCAATTGCAGGAATGGTTGGAATGTTAATTGCATGGCTAGTTATCAGGCGGGTCAAACGAGGTTCGCAGATACTTGACTTCCTTGGCATGTTAGGAATCGCGGTGCCAGGAACGGTAATTGGCATCGGGTATGCAATTACATATAACGATGCGGTAAGAATTGGTGGCCATACAATAATTCCACAATTATCAGGTGGCGGCGCAATCTTAGGCGGCGCAATTGTTATCGTTATGGTTTATGTAATTCGTTCAAGCCCCGCCGGTCAACGCTCAGGAATTGCTTCGCTACAACAAATTGATCCATCAATCGATGAAGCGTCTTCATCTTTAGGAGCATCGGGTTTTAGAACATTTAGATTAGTTACTCTGCCATTAATCCGCGGCGCTTTCTTAACTGGGCTTATGTATGCATTTGCGCATTCCATGACTACGCTATCGCCAATCATTTTCTTAGTCACAGCAGATACACCAATCATGACGCAAAAGATTTTGGCAGAAGCCGACCAAGGAAGATATGGAAATTCGTTTGCTTTTTGTGTGGTCCTGATAGTTATAGTTTTAACTGTGATGGGATTGATTAATCTTGCAGTTAGAGGCAGAAAAACCACAAGCTATAAACCGTTGGCTATGGTTAAATAAATGAACGAGACGAGGAAATAATGAAAGCGAAAACGGGTCGATTACAGCTCACGAACCTGACAAAAGAGTTTGGTAATGGGAGTGACCGAGTTATTGCTGTTAATAATCTCAACCTAACAATTGAGCCTGGTGAATTTGTAACACTTCTAGGTCCTTCAGGATGTGGGAAAACCACCGCTCTCCGAATGGTTGCTGGATTTGAAAATCCGACCAAGGGGTCAGTGCAGCTAGATGGGGTAGATCTTGGTTCTTTATCTCCAGATAAGCGACCAATGGGTATGGTGTTTCAGTCATATGCTCTGTTTCCACATATGAGCGTATATGAAAATATTTCTTATGGATTAAAAGTTCAAAAAATGTCTAAAACCAAAATCCGCGAAGCTGTAGGGGAATTATTAGATTCAATGAGTTTGGAACATTTAGCTAACCGCGCACCAAATCAAATTTCTGGTGGACAACAACAACGTGTTGCGCTTGCTCGAGCGATGGTTGTACGTCCAAAAGTTTTACTCTTTGATGAACCGCTTTCAAATCTAGATGCAAAATTACGCGCTCAAATGCGTATAGAGATTAGATCAATTCAAAGAAAAATGGGAATTACAAGTATTTTTGTAACACACGATCAAGATGAGGCCATGAGTCTTTCGGATCGCATCGTAGTTATGCGCAATGCGGTAGTTGAACAAGTTGGGACCCCAGATGAAATTTATCGTAAACCTAACTCTGTTTTCGTTGCAGATTTTATTGGTCGATCCAATTTCATAAAAGTTGATTCAGCGAAAGCTAGAAAAGTAGGTGTGGCAAAAATTGTTGTAGCCGGTAAAGAGTTAGAAGTTGCCGCTCACGAGAAAGCCATCGCCTCAAGTGAGCCAGTTTTATTACTCCGCCCTGAATCAGTACAGGTGTCTGCAGCGAAAAAAACTTCTTCTGCCGGGGTTGGCCAAGGGAAAGTTAAAAATGTAATTTTCTACGGCCCACACGTTGAATACACCCTAGCTACAAATCAAGGCGAAATTACAGCAGTTGTCTCTGATCCAACATTTGAAGAAATAGTTCACATCGGCGAAACGGCAGAATTCACTTTTTCACCTGACCGAGCATGGCTATTGCCGTCAGATGCTGAACATAATCAGGAGATTCATTAGTAGATAAACCTGTAAACTAAGCCCACCACTTGGAGACGTCGCATAGCCCGGTCGAGTGCGCCTCACTGCTAACGAGGTATACCCCTTAAAGGTATCGGAGGTTCAAATCCTCTCGTCTCCGCCAGCAAATAGATTGGAGCTATCCAATGGCAACATTTCGAATAGCGATTATCGGAGCTGGCCCAGCGGGATATTTCACTGCGCAAGCTTTACAAAATGCCAAAACCGAAGAACTTAAATTTTCTATCGACATGATTGAGCGTCTTCCCACACCGTGGGGATTAGTAAGAAGTGGTGTTGCGCCTGATCATCCAAAAATTAAAACTGTTTCTAAAGTATTTGAAAAGATTGCAGCCGATCCTAACTTCCGCCTCTTTGCTAACGTTGAAATTGGCAGTGATATTACTGTTGCGCAATTAAAAGAGAAATATGACGCTGTCATTATTGCAACTGGCTCATCTTTAGGAAAAACCCTAGGCATACCTGGTGAAGAGCTACCTGGCTCCTTGTCTGCAGCTGATTTTGTCCCTTGGTATAACGCACATCCAGATTATGTAAACGTAAATGTTCCACTGGATTGCGACACTGCGGTTGTAATTGGCGCAGGCAATGTTGCAATGGATGTTGCACGTATGTTGGCGCTCGAACCGAGTGAGTTAGATCCAACCGACACAGCAGATCATGCCCTTGCAACCTTTAAAACTAGCGCCGTGCGTGATGTTTATATCAGCGCTCGCCGTGGTCCAGAACATGCAGCTTTTACTTCCCCTGAACTAAGAGAACT
>CAEZUF010000075.1_pt1 | contig 4969 bp, 3 predicted proteins | sample 7264401 | NCBI WGS metagenome assembly CAEZUF01 (sample SAMEA6813823, study PRJEB35770) | uncultured Actinomycetes bacterium | biome: Freshwater; feature: Freshwater reservoir; material: water | place: Czech Republic | collected 2016-04-20 | depth 0.5m m | reverse complement strand
TATCGATAAAAGCTAAGTTGGGAAATCTCTTATTCAAAATTTTAGTTAGAGGTATTGACTCCATACGCCTAGTTCTCCAAGATCAAGTCAAAAATACACAAAACGTATTTGGGATACCAAGTGAGAAAATAGTTATAGCGCCAGTGCCGATTAGTCTTGATTTTATTGATCTTAAGGTGAAAAAACCCAACCGAACTTTAGGGTTTGTAGGAAGGCTCCATAATGAACGCGGAGTTGATCTTTGGATTGAGACAATCAAAAATCTTAAGACCAAAATTGACGATTTTGATTTAAGAATTATTGGTGACGGCCCACTAAGAAAATATTTTGAAGAGGAATTGGAAAAAATAGGCGTTCCGTATAAGTTTACGGGGCGCTTGACTCAAAGCGAATTGAAAAATGAATGGGAAAATATTTCTGTTTTGCTTTCCACCGCACCAGCTGAAAGTTATGGCATGGCAATGCGCGAAGCTGTAATGCAAGGTTGTGCTGTAGTTTCTTATACGAATAGTGGTAGTAAGGATGTAGCAAAGCAATACCCAGATAGTGTAAATCTATTTACAGATGTTAGTGGTGGCTCAAGTTTAATTATTGACGCGATGAATAACCAGATTAATACTAATAAAGTCGAGCGTTATCGAAGTGAATTTATGCAGCTTCAAAAAGATAATATTGATAAATTAGTAAAAAGTTGGGCATGATGTGGTAAAAAAGTTGTTTGCGGTTCGGTGGATGGGGCAATTCACTGATGGGCTATTTCAATCCGCGCTAGCTTCTTTCGTTTTATTCTCACCTGAACGACAACCAAGTGCCCAAACAGCCGCTTTAGCTTTTAGTGTTGTTTTACTGCCTTACTCACTAATAGGACCATTTGTCGGCACGCTACTTGATCGATTCTCTAGACAGCGGATTATCTTTGGTTCTAATTTATTTCGAGCGGTCACGTTAATTTTTATTGCGGCGCTAATCAGAAATGGTTTAACTGGCGTCCAGTTAACTATATTTATATTGGTTGCATTTGGTGTTAACCGATTGATTCTTGCTGGACTTAGCGCTGGGTTGCCGCTCTTAGTAGATAAGAAACAATTAATCTCTTATAACGCAGTAGCGGTTACTGGTGGCACAGTTTTTGTCGTGATTGGTGGCGGAGTTGGAATTGGATTTAGACATTTATTAGATTCTCAAATCAATGCTGATAATGCTGATGGTTATTTGATTGTGTTAGCTGCGGCTTGTTACACGATTGCTTCTTTATTGGCGCTCCTGATGCCGAAAAGTGCAATCGGACCGCTAGAGAATGAAATCAAAAAAGTTAGTTTTATTGATGGGTATCGTGAAATGCGAGACGGTTTCAAAATGTTGCGGAACAATCGTGATTGTTTTCTTGGAATATCTGCAACCGGTATCCAACGCGGCGGATCTACTGCGATAACTTTGATGGCTTTGCTATTAATGCGAAATACTTTCAATGATCCTGCTAACCCAGAAGCTGGGCTTGTTGGCTTTGCTTTTGCAATTACGCTCTCTGGAGTCGGAATCACAATCGGTGCGATTATTGCTCCTTTCGGGGTTGCTAAATATGGCCGCCACAAGTGGATCAGGTCGATGTTAATAGCTTGTTCGGTATTTCCATTTGCGTTAGCGCTCTCACAAACTGAAATTGTTTTGATAGTTGTAATTTTCTTTGTTGGGCTATTCGGGCAAAGTTTAAAAGTTACAAATGACGCGCTGGTGCAATCGAGAATTATTGATGAGTATCGCGGCCGAGTATTTGCAGTTTACGATGTGATGATTAATGGCGGCATAGTTTCAGGTGCAGTAATAGCGGCTCTCTTGTTGCCAGCTAACGGCGCAGGTGCGCTCTTGCCGTTTATGGTTGGACTAATTTATTTATTAATGGCATTAGTAATTCTTAGTGTTAGGAATTTTCATGCTGATAGGCACGCCACCAATTAAGTAGTTCGATTTTAGCGCGTTCTTCGCCAAGCGGACCATGTTCCATCCTTAAATCTAAGAGATGTTGATAAGCCAAACCAACTGTTCTACCTTTTATTTTAAGAATTTCCATTATTTGATTGCCGTCAAGATCTGGGCGAATTTTAGATAGTTCTTCTTCGGCCATTAACTCCGAAATGCGAATCTCTAATTGATCATATGTGTGCGCAAGAATTTCGGCTTTTCGTTTATTTCGAGTTGTGCAATCAGCGCGGGTTAATACGTGAAGGTGTGTTAGATATCCGCCAGCATCTCTGACATAGCGGCGGACTGCAGAATCGGTCCATTCTCCGCTGCCATATCCATGAAAACGAAGATGTAGGAAAACAAGTTCAGAGACAGCTTCTATGGTTTCTTTATCGAAACGCATTTTTCGAAGCCGCTCTTTTGCAAGGCGTGCGCCGACAACTTCGTGGTGGTGAAATGAAACCCCGCCACCAGGAATTAGCTCGCGGGTTTTTGGTTTGCCGATGTCGTGTAATAGCGCGGTCAATCTAATAATTAGGTTTGGTCCACCCAAACGTTCTTCATCGGCCATTGCCTGTTCTAAAACGGTAAGTGTGTGTTCGTATACATCTTTATGGTGATGATGTTCGTCGACTTCGAGTCTTAGTTTTGGAATTTCTGGAATTACTAAATTGGCTAGGCCGGTATCGACCATCATGGTGATACCAATTCGCGGATTATCTGACATTAATATCTTTATAAATTCATCGCGCACTCGTTCTGCAGAGACTATTGAGATTCGATCCGCCATAGTTTCGATAGCAGTTATTACTTCTGGGTCGACGTCAAATTGAAGTTGGCTAGCAAAGCGGGCTGCGCGCATCATACGGAGTGGGTCATCGGTAAATAACTCTTCCGCTTTTCGAGGAGTCCGAAGAACTTTCTTTATTAAATCCATAACACCATTAAATGGATCGATAAATTCTGGTTCTTTAGTAGTTAACTCCAGTGCCATTGCGTTTACTGTAAAATCTCGGCGCGCTAAGTCGCCTTCAATATTGTCGCCGTAATTAACTTCTGGCTTTCTACTATTAACATCGTATTTTTCAGAACGATAAGTTGTTACTTCGACAGTTGTTTCATCTTTTTTTCCAGCAACTGTGCCAAATTGAATACCGGTATCCCAAACTGAGTCCGCCCATGAATTTAATATTTTCTTACTTTCTTCCGGGCGTGCATTTGTTGTGAAATCTAAATCAGTTGAAAGTTTTCCTAAAATTGCATCGCGAACTGGACCACCAACAAGAGCTAATCGAAAACCCGCCTTTGCAAATGCGTTTGCCAATGATTGTGCATGCGGCATGCGAGCAGAGAGCGTAGATATCGCAATATCTGCTGCGGCTTTAGTTGGCGTGTTCATGATGGATAAGGCTAAAGCACTACCCTTACCCCATGACCCCGGCACCAAGTGCGGGCGGCGAAGATACGCGTAAAAAGCGTCGGCGTAGACGGCCCCCACGGAAAAAAAGCAATACCGATACAACGGTTAGCACAGCAGCGCCACAAAATAAAAACGCGCCTCGAAAACCAAAGCAAAGTTATGTAAAACGCGTGGATGAAGTTAGCGCTGGTGGATTAGTGATTGATTTCAGCGGTACTAAAGGGTTGTTAATTGGACGACGCGATATTAAGGATCAAAGCCAGGAACGATTGCTTTGGTCGCTACCAAAAGGACATATTGAAGAAGGTGAAACTCCGGAAGAAGCTGCACTTAGAGAAGTAGCGGAAGAGACTGGAATCCAGAGTGAAATTTCAAAATCATTAGGCGTTATTGATTTTTGGTTTATGGCTGGTGGAAAACGAATACATAAAACCGTGCATCACTTCTTATTTAAAGAAACTGGTGGAAAGTTAGCGCCACAAGTTACTGAAGTTGATGATGTGGCTTGGTTCCCACTTGCTGAAATTGTAGAAAAACTTGCATATCCGGATGAGAAAAAATTAATTGCGCGCTCAGGTGAGCTCGAGCTATGAAACGCGTTTTAGTTTCAATTTCAATTGCGTTAATTACGCTCTTAACAACTCCATCTGCTAATGCCGCATCTTCAAGTTTTGTATTGTTATCGGAACCAAGTCACCGGGGGCTTGATGGAGTTTTTTTCGATGATGAACTCGCAACGGCCTTAAAGCCCCAAGAACGCTTAGGGGCTCTAGTTTATGCGGGACCTAAAGTTAGCCGCAGTTGGATAGTAGATACTGCACTTTTAGATGAAGTAATCGCGATGATTGATGGTTACGAAGTAGCGCAACCATTAGATAAATCTAAGAAAAATTCCAAAAGGGAAGTTTTGCCGGGTGAAGGAAGTTCAATTGCTAAAGCTTGGCTCGCCGCATTAAAAACTAGTGTGAGAAGGGATCCGATCTCGGTTCTCCCATACGGCTCTCCGGCTACTTCTTGGTTAAAGGACGCAGCTCCTAGTGAGTTGAAGTTTTATATTTCGGAATCTGTGTCACGTGGCGCACAATTTTTTGGCCGTAGCGTCACCAGTGTCATTACCTATCCAGGTCAACCAAAAGCAAATATCCCGAGAGTGGTCCAAGATAATTACAAATTAATTCGAAAACAAATTGCCGCTCTCTCAAATGTGTTGCCTTTGGAAACCATTATTAATTACAGGTTAGGAATTGCTGGATTAACTAATCCGAATTTAAATCGAAGTGAATTGATTGCTTTGGATGAGCTTTACAACTCCGATTTTCTCCGTTTTGAAAATAAGTTGCGTTTAATAGTTGGTAAGTACCGTGTTACTTCGGAGCGAGAAAAAATCCCAGTAACACTGGTGAATGATTTCGATGTTGAGTTGAAAGTGAAACTTGTCGTAACTCCATTAAATGGCAAAGTAATTGCAACTCCTATTCCAGATTTAACACTTGCACCAAATTCTAAATTACAAGTGGAGATTCCAATTAGAGTCATGGCTTCAGGCTCCACAACCTTACTAACTCAAATCAAATCTGAAACGGGTGT
>CAEZUF010000066.1_pt1 | contig 5941 bp, 6 predicted proteins | sample 7264401 | NCBI WGS metagenome assembly CAEZUF01 (sample SAMEA6813823, study PRJEB35770) | uncultured Actinomycetes bacterium | biome: Freshwater; feature: Freshwater reservoir; material: water | place: Czech Republic | collected 2016-04-20 | depth 0.5m m | reverse complement strand
TTTGGAAATGGTGTTACATCCACATGCTGGCACAATGTTTGAAACTCCCAATGATTTAGATTTCTTGCTAAATGAAACTGATATCAACTTATGTCTTGATACTGGGCACATTGTGGTTGGTGGCGGCAAACCTTTAGATATTGCTAAACGCGCGGGTTCACGAGTTAAACATGTTCATCTAAAAGATTGCGATGCAGTCGCCGCCGCACGGATTCAAAATCGAACTTCTACATATTCGACTGAGGTAAAAAATGGCATGTACAAGCCGCTTGGCAAGGGCGATGCTCAAATTTCTGAAGTAATTCGCTTTCTTGATGGTATTAATTACGAAGGCAAACTAGTATTAGAACAAGATGTAATGCTCGATCAAGCTCCAGCAGTTGGAGCCGGTCCAATTTCAGCAGTTAGAGAAAGTATTGAATTTCTAAAATCTATACTTTGATTTAATTGAACGAAAGGTGAAGTGCCATGAAATTTCATACAATTGATATGTGGGTTCAACTCTCAATAATTATTGACGGCACAATAGCTGTACTTTTAGGTTCCTTAATTGGCTGGGAGCGCGATCGCGCAGGGAAATCTGCGGGACCACGCACCATGGCTTTGGTTGCCGGTGCTAGTTCTATTATCGTGGCGATAGGTGAAGTCGTTGGTGAGAATGCCAAGACGGCTGATCCGACTAGAGCTTTGCATGCAGTTATTACCGGAATTGGATTTCTAGGTGCTGGATTAATTTTTAATGCGAGCAAAGGTGTGCAAGGCGTTACAACTGCAGCAACTGTCTTTGCTACCGCCGCCATGGGCGTAGCTGTTGGCCTTGGGTTTCAATTGGTGGGGCTAGCATTCACCGTAATAATCGTATCTATTCTGCGGTCAACGCAGGTTTTGGAGCACGCTGCTAAAACGAAGTAAAAATGGAAAGAATTCAAATTTCCTAAAGTAATTAATTGCAGGCTTTGAACTTCAATAACTCAGTGCCATTTAGATCAAAACCATCATCAGGTGCAACGTGTAGGAATAAATCATCGTTTTCGCTTGTGAGTGCAAATGGATTTCGGGTCAGTACATGACCCGCCGAGCTGAAGAATTGAATTGGTGTTTCATAATTAATTCGTCGGTTAGTAAAGTCAACTATGGCCATCCCGCCCAATTCATAATCGCCTAGCCCATTTGACTGTGGCAAATTGGCAATTCCACTGCAAATCACGTGACCGTTACCAGCGAACTGAGAATCTTGATAGTCAATAAAACTACTTGGATTTTTCCAACGATCGAGTTCTCTACCATCAGAGCTCCAAGCATAAAACTCGCGAGATCCCCAATTTCCACCATATACGAAACCGGTCTCTGAGTTACTTAACGCCCACCCAATCGAATCCTTTACTTGAAACCTTTCGGTAACCTGAAAATTTTTTGCATCAATAGTTAACATCATGCTCTTACCGTTTGGTCTATATTCTCCGACCGGCACCCAAACATTTGTGCCATCGAAATCTATTCCGCCAGGGTGATACATATCGCCAGAACCTATGGTTATATCTTTTAGTAGTTTCCCAGCGTGATCGGTTACAAACATGTGACCAATACCGCGCCCAGGGGTCGATAGCGTCGGATCAAATACATTTAGTGGTTTTTCTAAAACCTCGACCGATGAAAGGAAAATGTAATCGCCTACAAAAGCTAAACCTTGGGGGTGATGAGTTGGGAAAGCAAGAGGAATTCGCTCTGCTAGCTCCCATTTCGTACCCCGATTTAGGCGCGCTACAAGTTCAAGGATAGTTAACGCGGATTTCATTCGGAATTGAGCCTAACTCTTCGAAGATGCCTAACATACTGCTAGTTTATATCCTACCTATTCGAAGGAAATCGACATCCGGTCTATTCCTTATTACTTGGAGGAGGCACTTTTAGTGCGTAAAAATAAACTCGTATCAATACTTGCAGTAGCTGGTTTAGCAGTCGCCACTCTTGGCTTCACTGCATCCACAAGCCACGCTGCAGTATTTCAAGTTCGTTTGTATGTATCGGGAGATACCAACGTTGAAAAAATGTGGCTTACAGAATTAATTCCTGCATTTGAAAAAGCAAACCCAAATTACAACGTTGACGTATCTTCTTTCGATCTTCATGGAAAAAATGATGCGCTTACTCTCGCGAAAATTATGGCTGCGGCCAAATTAAAGAAAGATGCAGGATTTGATGTTATTGAAGCTGGATTTGTTCAGGAACTTGGATTAAAAGGATTTTTAACAATTCCTGCAACTTCTCGAATTCCAAATATTTCCAAAGTGCCTGATTCATTAATGGAGTTGGCTAAGGGCGGAATTCCATATCGTGCTTCAACAGTTCTCTTGGCTTACAATTCAAAAGTTGTTGCCACGCCACCAAAGACAATGGATGACCTTCTTGTTTGGATCAAAGCAAACCCAGGTCGTTTCACATACAACCAGCCATCAGGCGGCGGTAGTGGATATGCATTCGCACAATCCGTTATCGATAAGTACATGACTGATGCAGATATCAAGACATTGGTAAATGAAGTTAACAAGCCGCTCCAAGCTAAATGGAAGGCAGGATTTGATGTACTCAAATCTCTAAACCCTTACACATATGGCAAAAATGGAACTTACCCATCCGGCAATGCTGCAACTCTTTCGTTGGTCTCTAATGGATCAGTCGATATGGCAACAGTTTGGTCAGATCAGTTCCTTAGCGGTCTAAAAGCCGGAACAATTCCAAGTTATTGGAAAGTTGCTCAAATCAGCGGACCAGCTTTAACTGGTGGCCCAGCAATGTTAGGAGTCCCAAAGGGCTCTCGCCAAGGTGTTGCAGCGCAACGTTTCATTAACTGGGTACTTTCACCAGCAGCTCAGAACATCATCGTTGGTGGCACACTTAACGGTTATCCAGTAATTCCAGTAACGCTGTTGAGCGAAGCTAACCAAAGCAAGTTTGCTGTTGGTACAGATATCTCAACACTTCGTCCTGGCTACCTATCAAGTAACTCAACTGACTTCAAAAATCAATGGGCGCTTGAAGTTCCTGGCAAGTAAATAGATTGAGCGCTGCGGTTACAAACCAAGTCGCTAAAGAGAGCTTTGAGTCGAAAGCCTCAAAGCTCTCTCTTCTTGGTTTCTTCATGGCCTTGCCACCTATTTTGGTGCTCGGCATATTTATCGGGCTACCAATTGGTTTAGCTTTTTTTCTTTCCATTGGATATACCGGTGGCCTCAACGAAGTAATTTCAATTATTGGTCAAGATGTTCGCGGCCGAGATGGCAAGTTATTTACCCTACAGGCTTATAAAGATGTAATTGCGGATCCACGTTTTGCCGGAGATCTAAAAACAACGCTAATAGTTTCATTTGTCGCAACTATATTGGTATTAATTTTTTCAATTGGAGTTGGCTTATTGCAACGACTCCGCGGTGGAAAACTTTCCTCGATATTAACTGGACTTTCGCTCACACCGCTATTTATTCCGGTAGTTATTTCATCTTGGGCGCTTTACACATTTTATGGAAGTGCTGGCCTTTATCGCACAATTTTCAACTCATTCGGGCTTGATATTCCGCAAATAACTTCAACAATGCTTGCCGTGATTATCGGTTCCATTTGGACTTCGCTGCCATTTGCAATATTGATGGTCACATCTGGATTTCAATCGGTTCCGAATGCTTTAATTGAGGCGGCACAAGATGCTGGCGCGAGTTTAATAACGATTATTAGAACTGTAATGTTGCCGCTAGCCTTAATCCCAATAATTATCGTTGCAACCTTCACCTCTATCGGGGTGTTAGGTTCTTTTACTATTCCATACTTCTTAGGACCAAATCAGCCAACCATGTTTGGTGTGGAAATTACTAATTTCTTTACTGCATACAATCGACCACAACAATCGGTCGTCATGGCATTCATAGTTTTCGCAGCCGCTTCCGGTATTGCCATATCTTATATTTGGGCAAATTTCCGAAGTGCGAAAGAGAGTGGGAGAGTCTGATGGCCAATGATGTCCAGCCGCTTAATCTCCACACCAAGTCACTTGGTGTAAAATTAATCCTCTTAGGTTTTTCTATCTTTATGTTGCTTTTAATTGTCGGACCCTTGATCTGGTTAGCGCTTCATGCTTTTGCGGTGGAGTGGCTCTACCCAAGTTACAAGCCAACTGGATGGACTTTGGAATGGTTCCGTAGAGTATTTGAAGTTCCAACGCTTGTTTCTGCAATAAGGTATTCGCTAATTATTTCTCCAATAGTAGTAATCGTTTCAGCAGTAATCTGCTTGCCGGCCGCTTATGCATCGGCTCGTTATAATTATTGGGGCCGTAGAACATTTCTAATTATGATGTTCGCATCTAATGCATTTCCAAAGATTGGACTCTTCGCAACAATTGCAACGCTTTATTACTTCTTAAATTTGATGGGCACAATGGTTGGCGTAATTATTGTGCAAGTACTAGGGACCATTATTTTTATGACCTGGATCCCAGCTGCGGCCTTTGCCGCCGTTCCGAAATCATTAGAAGAAGCAGCTCGAGATGCTGGTGCCAGCAAGTTCCGGGTATTTCGCACAATTACGCTTCGAATGGCAATGCCTGGAATTCTAGTTGCGATGGTTATGTCATTCATTTATTCGTTCGATGAAGCACAAGGCACATATTTAGTAGGTGCGCCACAGATTTATACAATGCCAACTGCGATGTATGCGATTGTCGAAACTTACCCAATTCAAGTTACTGCTGTGTTTTCGATACTTTTAACGATCCCATCAGTCCTCCTAATAGGTTTAGCACGTAAGCACATCATCGGTGGCCAATTGGCTGAAGGTTTCCAAATCAAATGATGAAAGCGAGTAGATAGCAATGGCGAATCAAAATGGACAAGGTCTCGAGCTCGTCGGCCTACGCAAAATATTAGGTGGTCGAGTAATCATCGATGACTTAAACCTTGTAGTTAACAAGGGCGAGATGGTTTCACTGCTCGGTCCATCAGGTTGCGGCAAAACCACGACACTTCGCATGATTGCTGGATTTTTAATTCCGGAATCTGGAAAAGTTTTCCTAGCCGGTAAAGATGTAACTGAAATTGGACCAGAGAAGCGTCCAAGCGCAATGGTTTTCCAAAATTATGCGCTCTGGCCACACATGACAGTTTTTAAGAACGTTGCTTATCCGCTAAAGGTAAGAAAAATGTCGAAATCTGAGATTGAAAAACGAGTACACGATGTCCTTGAAATGGTGAACTTAATGCATCACAAGGATTCTCGACCAGCTCAAATATCTGGCGGCGAACAACAACGTGTTGCACTCGCTCGAGCTTTAGTTCAAGAACCGGACATTCTCTTGCTCGATGAACCACTTTCGAATCTTGACGCAAAGCTTCGCGTTAAAGTTAGAGAAGATATTCGTGAACTACAGCGTCGACTTGGCATTACTACGGTAATTGTGACCCATGACCAAGATGAAGCACTTTCAATCTCAGATCGAATTGCAGTTATGAACGATGGTCGGATTGAACAATTTAGTACACCGCAAGAACTTTATGATGCTCCACAAACTGAATATGTAGCGAACTTTATTGGATCGCTCAATCGTGTTACCGGATCCTATGAAAACGGCGCGATTTCAGCTGGTAGTGATGTCATTGGAATTCGACCTGAAGATGTTTTCTTTAGCAAAAACCAAGTACCTGGCAGCGTTGCTGCAACCGTTACTTTAGTTGTGCCGCGTGGACATTTTTATGAAGTTTACTTAAAGCGTAATGATGCAGAACTACGCGCATTTGTATCAAGTGAAGTTCCTAAGGCTGGCGATGCCGGCTTTGCTAACATCACTAAAGCGCTGATTTATCGGGATGGCAAGCTAGTAAGAACTGCTTAATTTTAATGTCCACTAACTCAACAAATATTTGTGCACATCGCGGCGACTCAAGTCGCTTCCGAG
>CAEZUF010000047.1_pt1 | contig 7831 bp, 6 predicted proteins | sample 7264401 | NCBI WGS metagenome assembly CAEZUF01 (sample SAMEA6813823, study PRJEB35770) | uncultured Actinomycetes bacterium | biome: Freshwater; feature: Freshwater reservoir; material: water | place: Czech Republic | collected 2016-04-20 | depth 0.5m m | reverse complement strand
TTTAAAGCAACCGCTAAAAGTTTAGTGATTGGTTAAAGGGTACAAATCAAATCTCGGTTAGTTTTTGCGAGATCAACTTGTGGTGCAATTACAGCCGGGTAGCCAAGAACTTTGTCTCGGGTTTTTTTCTTCGCATCAATATCTGCTTGGGTCTTTTTAAGCCCGGCAGATAAACGTTCCGCGTTAATAGCCCCAGTCTTATAACTTGTTGCAGCTTGGGTACGGGCAGTCGCAGCTCTAGTCCACATGGTTTTAGTAGCAGCGTTTATTCCGGCTTGATTTGCTTTAGCTATATCTGCCACAGCCAGTGCGGTTGCGCTATCAGCTTGCGCGCGGTATTTAATAGCCTTCGCATCCCAAACGGCTGCTGCGGCTAATTTTGCAGGGAGCGCAGCCTCTAAAACTTTGATCTCAGCATCAAGTTTTGTAGCAGTGTCTTTAGATGAAGCAGTTATTTTTACAAGATCTGCTCGTGCGCCAAGTAATACTTTATGTGCATCTACACAAGCCACTATGGTCCAAGTTAATTTGGCAGTCTTCTTAGATTCGATTGTGTATGGATTCTTGGTGCAAATATATTTTTCGCCACCGATAGTTGCTTTGACATTTTCTTTCGGACAGGCGGCCTTAGCTTTATTAGCAGCAAATGATGGGGTTGCAATTAGCGTTGATACCGCCATCGCAGCGATCACTGTTGCAGTTGCAAATTTACCTAGGCGATGAACTTTCATTTTTCCTCCATAGTTTAAAATCTGCTCAAGCGGAGTGAATTAACGCTGAGCGGCTTATGGGGTAATCGTAAAGGGGCACACCATATTAATTAGGTAACAAAACTCGAGTTATCGCAGTGAATCTTCTGTGAACACTAAGAATTTGGGCTTTGTCGTTGTTTCAACCGTACTTTCATTCCCATTTTGCGAATTAGCGGCCGCGGCCCGAACCTAGTTATAAAACTAAGCAACTTATATTGTGAACCGGGGATTGCAAGAACTTTTCCGGATTGAGCCGCTTTCCAAGAGTCTGTAACAACTCGGTCGGAATCCAACCACAAAAATTTAGGCAGCCCACCCATTTTCATCCGGCCGCGCTCATGAAATTCAGTTCGAGTAAATCCGGGACAGAGCGCACTGACTCTTACATTTGTGTCGGTAAGTTCAGTATGTATTGATTCAGTTAGGACCGTTAAATAAGATTTTGCCGCGCTATAAGTTCCACCAGCTATCCAGCCAGCAACGCTACTTACATTGATAATCGTTCCAGAATTTCGTTTTTTCATTCCAGGAAGAACTGCATGCATTAAGCGCATCGGGGCTCTAACTAATACATCCAAGAGTTCGGTCTCGGCTTCTATACCACTTACCGTGAAAGCCTTATTTATCCCAAAGCCAGCGTTATTTATTAGTACAGATATTGGATTTACCTCAGAACGGAGTCGCGCTTCAACTTTTTCACAATCAGCAAAAATAGTTAAATCGGCGCGCAATACTTCGGCTTTGATTCCATATTTTGTAGTTAATGAAGCAGCCCGATCTTGCAATCTAGGTTCATCTCGAGCCACCAGAATTAAGTCATAACCTTTATCGGCTAAAAGCCTAGTGAAAGCTTCACCAATTCCAGAAGTTGCGCCAGTTACTAGCGCAGTGCCGATTGCCATCGATTTACTTTTTAACTTCAGCAATCTCTTCGTCACGAATATGCCAAGAAGTTCCATAACTTTCGAGAAGCTCCAAGAATGGTTTTGGATCAAACCATTCTGGACCATTTACGCCAAGAGGCTTCCAGGTTTCGTTATGAATTAGCTCCATCGCAATTACTGGATTTATTGCAGTTTGCCAAACTACGGCTTGATCGCCATATTCCTTCATCGACCATTCATTATCAACAACGTTGTAGATGTAAACAGCTTTTGGATTTCCAGATTTATCTAAACCTTTTACAAGTGCGCCAGCGCAAGTTTTTCCACGCATTCTAGAGCCAAGTGTTGCGGGATCTGGAAGCGAAGCGGCAAGTAAATCGCGCGGTGAAACTGAAACACCTTGTACATCAACATTCTCTTTTCGATCCATACCTAACATGTTGATGGTTTTAAGAATTTGAATAAATTCAGCGCCAAGGCCGTATTTAAAGTTAACTTTTTTGGCATCAATCTTCTGTGGAATTAGCACAACCTCTTCGTGTTCAACATTTACACATTCAACCGGTCCAATCCCTTCTGGGAAATTAAAGATTTCCAATTCACTAAATGGCGCGGTGGTAAACCATCCTCGACCATCTTCCCAAACTAGCGGCGGGTTTAAGCACTCTTCGATTGTCGTCCAGATAGAGAATGAAGGTGCAAAATCATGGCCTTCGACGCGCAAGTTAGAACCGTCAAGAATTGTGATTGAATCAATCTTGCTAAAAAGTTCATCACTTGCATATTTAGCAAAAATATCACTCATACCTGGCTCTACGCCCATACCAATTAGCGCAAAAATCTTTCGTTCATGCCAGTTCCAATCACGTGCGAATTGTTCATCGCCAAGCTTTACGCCAGTTTCGGTATTTGGATAATGTGGATGAGCACGCGAAAGAGACATTGCCATATCGATGTAATTAACATTTTCGATTTCACACGCTAAGAAAATTGGCATCACATATCGCGGATCTACAGCGTTAATTACAACATCTGGATCGGCTTTTCGAATTAACTCACGAATATCTTCAAGCTCGGCAGCATTAACTTGCGCTGCTAAGAAACGAGGATCCTTAACGCGATAGACGGCTTCTTCAGCGCGGGCAAGTGTTCTATCCGCAATTACCATAGAAGTAATAAATGACCGGCGTGATGCGATATTAGCTATCGCTCTACCGACTCCGCCCGCTCCGATTACGAGGGCTTTCATAACAAAACAACTCCAAACAAGTTTTTTTAGAGTCTAGCCCAGCGCGTCATAGATAAGCAATTTACGCCTACTTTGAGCGGGTAATAGAATCACGCAATATTAATTAAGTCCTCGTAGCTCAGTGGATAGAGCAACCGCCTCCTAAGCGGTAGGTCGCAGGTTCAACTCCCGCCGAGGACACTTAAATTAATGTGAAACAGTAAATTTCTTTAGCACTTTTGGCGCCCACCAATTTTGCTCACCAAACAAACGCATTAATGCTGGAACTAGAAGTGCACGAATCAAGGTTGCATCTAGCAATAGCGCAAAAGCCACACCAAAACCTAACATTTTTATTGAAGTAACTCCGCTAACCATAAAAGTTCCAAATACGACTGCGAGGAGGAGCGCTGCAGCAGTAATGATTCGAGCTGAACGTTGTAAGCCAGTTGCTACGGCCTCAATATTACTTCGGCCAGATTCATGTTCCTCTTTAATTCTAGACAGTAAGAAAACTTCGTAGTCCATAGATAAGCCAAATGCCACAATCGCAATCAAGATAACTGAACCAGTATCAAGGGCTCCAGTAACGGTAAAATCTCCCACCAAAAACTTAAGATGACCATCGATAAAAATCCAAGTGATTACACCCATAGTTGCAGCAAGGGAAGCAAAGTTAAGGATTAGCGCTTTGATTGGCAGAATTATTGATCCAGTAAAAACAAAGAGAAGCAAGAGGACGCCAATTGAAATCCAGAGGGCAACTAGTGGAAGCTTTTTTGAAGTAGCTCCTTGGGTATCAGCGTAATCTGCGGCCACGCCACCGACTAAAGTGCCGATTGGCACATTGAGTGCGCGCACCTGGTGAATTAACTGCTCCGCTTGTGGTGTTCGTGGTGGCATGGAATGAATTGCGACTAATCGAACATCTTCACCAACCACTTGCATTTCACCTATTCGGACGATATCTGGAAGCTTTGCTAATTCGGATTTAAATTCAGTTATCGAGTTAATTTGGGAAGCACCATTTGGAATAATAATTTCTATCGGGTTTCCTTCTTGGCCAGAGAAGTTTTCCGCAATAAATCGAGCTGCAGTCGCTGATTTATTTGATGCTGGCAAAACCCGACTATCGACTTGAGAGAACTTGATACCTTGAATTGGTGTGATTAAAACGGTGAGAATAATTCCGGCTAATAACACCACGGCAATGGGACGCTTCATCACAATTCGTGCGATCTGCGCCCAGCGGCCATCTTCTTTAGGTGTGATGGCGCTTTTACGGACGACGCCTTTATCGATTTTATTACCCAGTAGCGCAAGAATTGCAGGTAGTGGAATTAGCGCTGCTGCAACTGCAACTGCAACCACAGAAACTCCGGCATAACCCATGGATCGTAAGAAATCTTGCGGAAAGAAAATCAACGAAAATAGCGTGATCATTACCGTGATTCCGGAGTAGAAAACCGTCTTTCCAGCCGTTTTTAAAGTATTTACTATTGCGTCTTCACTGTTATTTCCATGATGGAGTTCTTCGCGGAATCGGTTCACCATTAAGAGCGCGTAGTCAATTCCTAATCCAAGGCCTAAACCAGTAGTTAAGTTAAGTGCAAAAATTGAGACGGCAGTAAATAAAGTGATGAGATAGAGCACAAAAAAAGCGCCAAGAATTGCCGATACTCCAACGAGTAACGGCATCGTAGATGCGACCATCGCGCCAAAAATAAAGAGGAGTAGTACGAAGGTGAGTGGTATTGAAATAGCTTCGGCTAGCTTAAGGTCATCTTTAATTTTGCTATTTATCGAATTAGCAAATACCGCACCACCAGATGCGTAGATTGATAAATTTTCAAATTTACCTTCATAAGTATCGCGGTAGTGACCACCTAGCGCATCAAAACTACTGAAGTTGTCAGCATTTAAATATACAAAAAGGTAAGCAGATTTGCCATCGTTACTCTTAAGCGTTGGCGCACCACCGGCGCTCCAAAACGAGAGCACGCTGTCGGCGCTTGGTTCACTTTTAACTTTTGCTTCAAAACGCGCCGCGCTAGCAACGACTTCTGGATCAGTTACAAGTTTTTCTGAGTGAATTACAAAAACCACAGCTGGGTCTTTAACTTTAAAAGTATCTTCTAAATATTTGAAAGCTTTTGCGGAATCGCTATTTAAATCGGAGTATCCGCCACTATCTAGTCGGCTAAAAGCGAGCGAACCCACGCTACCCAGGATTATTACCGCGAGGATGAAAATAGAGAGTGTGCGCTTACGACGCTTAACTATGGCATGACCGAGCGCTGCAAACACGTAAACTCCCGAAAAGTGGATTCTTGCGGACTAATTATCTATTACTAATTATATTTGAGATACTTACTTTACGAAAATTGAAAATAGTTTGGATAATTGGGAAGGGTGAGAATGAGCGAAATATTGCCAACGGTCACTTCCGACGAGATTGATTTAGAAAAAGATGAGAAAGATCGAGATGCCGAGATCAAGCGGGATAAACCGCCGCATCACGAATAATTAATCAGTACTTGTACTTTTTGCGACCGGCGCAGCTGCTGGCGCAGGCGCGGGTGTACTAGATGTAGTTGGCGTAGAAGTGGTGCTAGCGCTCGCAGCTTTGCGAGAATCTGTTTTATAGAAACCTGAACCTTTGAAAACCACACCTACATTTGAATAAACCTTGCGTACCCCTTTGCCACATGCAGGACAGATGGAGATTGGCTCATCTGAGAATGATTGAACCGCCTCGAAGGCAAGTTCGCATTCATTACAGATGTATTCATAGGTGGGCACAAGGCATAATTCTAGATTGATGAGAGTATTGAGGCGAATCCAGCACTGGATGGAAGCGGAGACAAGCGTGCGAAAACCGATAGTAGTTGCGATTTTGGTTTCGTTTTTAACATTGGTCACAATAAATCCACTCTTAGCGAATTCCATTATTAGCACCGATCCAATTATTGATTCAGTTCTCACTGTTGCGCCAAATTCGGTGACCATTAATGGCTCCGGTGCTTTGTTGGATTTAGGAAGTCAAATAACAGTTATCGATCCGAGTGGCGCTCGCGTTGATGATGGCTCAATTACTGTTGATGGTAATAATTTAATCGTTGGACTAAAGCCATTAACTAATTCTGGAGTTTATGTTGTTACTTATGAACTACTTGCCTTAAATGATGTTCCGTTAGATGGCACCTTCAAATTTACGGTAAATGGCCTTTCACAGATAAAAACCAATTCCATATCTCCAACCCCAGAACCAATAACGAATAATTCAAATCCTAATAAGATTACAGACTACTTAGTAATTGGGCTATTAGTTTTTGCGTTCTTCATGCTAATTCTAATTTCGCGCTTTGCCAAAAAAACTTTTAAGAAGTGATGATGCTCGCAACAGGCGTACAAAATGGGATTCCTGATCCAGGCACTTTAGTTGTAATTTTAACTCCGATTGTAAATTTCTTAAGTATAACTTTCGGAGTTACTTGTATTGGCTTGCTATTTTCAATAAGTTTTCTGCACTTAGAAAGCAATGGATTTTTAAGAAAATCAGCGATCTCGAACTTAAAGTGGATAACTGGATTTGCTATTTGCTGGGCGATTTCCGAATCTTTAGTAATACTATTAACTCTCAGCAATCTTCTTGCAGAACCAATCACATCTACTTTTGACTTTACAACCATTAGATCCTATTTGTCACAAACCGGACTGGGCAAAGTTCAATTAATACAAGTTGTTTTGGCTCTTACAATTGCAATTGTTGCACCCATAGTTCGAAATATAAGAGCAACGATTACTCTTCTGTTGATTGGAATTATTGGAATTATTACTCCGATTTTTCAAAGCCACGGCAGCCAATCTGGGTTACATGGCTTAGCTATTGGATCATTGATATTTCATGTTTTAGGTATATCAATCTGGGTTGGCGGCTTGATTTCGCTATTTTTTATGGCCGAAGAGGTCAGATTTATTGCGCTGCCAAGATTTAGCAGTGTTGCTTTATGGGCTGCGCTAATTGTTACTGCAAGTGGAGCGACAAATGCTTGGACTCGGCTTAATTTTATTTCAGCTTGGAGTTCTAAGTATGCATATATTGTTATTGCAAAAATAGTTTTAACTGCCGTTTTGATTGGCTTCGGGTATAAGCAACGTAAGTTTATTCTTAACAATTTAACTGGGAGCACCAAAATGGTGCGCTTAATCCTTAACGAGCTATTAATAATGTTAGTTGCTACAGCGCTCGGTGCGTGGTTAGCAAGATCAGCACCGCCGTTAGTTAATGGCGTAGAACCAAATGTGGATAGATCACTTTCAATCACAGGAATTCAGATGCCAGCTGCTCCAACTCTCTCCAATTTGCTTTGGGGATATGAAGCAGACGGAATCTTTATTGGTCTGCTTGTTGTGGCGACCCTGCTATACATTCGTGGCGTAGTTATATTGCATAAAGTGGGAGTTAAGTGGCCAGTAGGAAGAACTATTTCGTTTGCACTGGGAATTGCCGCAATCGACTATGCAACTAGCGGAGGTCTTGGACTTTATTCGCACTTTGCTTTCTCATTTCACATGATCGCCCACATGATTTTGGGGATGGTTGCACCTATCGGAATAATTCTTGGTGCTCCAATAACGCTGGCGTTACGAACTTTTCCATCCGGGCGAGATGAAAACGAACGTGGCATGAAGGGGTTGTTAGTAGCGATATTGCACTCAAAGCCACTTGCTCTCTTAACGCACCCGATAGTTGCACTGGCGTTCTTTGATGGCTCGCTCTTTATTATGTATTTCACTTCTCTCTTTGGAAATTTAATGACTGGGCATTCTGGCCACTTACTAATGAATATTCATTTTATTTTGGCTGGCATGCTTTTCTTTCATGTAATTGTTGGGATTGATCCAAACCCTAGAAAAGTTCCACATTTGGTGAGGATTATTGTGTTGTTCGCGGCCATGAGTAT
>CAEZUF010000032.1_pt1 | contig 9627 bp, 11 predicted proteins | sample 7264401 | NCBI WGS metagenome assembly CAEZUF01 (sample SAMEA6813823, study PRJEB35770) | uncultured Actinomycetes bacterium | biome: Freshwater; feature: Freshwater reservoir; material: water | place: Czech Republic | collected 2016-04-20 | depth 0.5m m | reverse complement strand
CCATCGGCTGCTAAATTTCTGGCAACCGCCAAAATTCGGGTGTCATTGCTGCCGTCGCGGTAGAACCCGGCTGGAAGTGATGATGTATCGGTATGGTTTAACTCAACTGAAAGCGTGCCGCCTTCAACTGTAATTTCAAGTGGTTGATCTAACCGACCATGGGAAATTCTTAAATCATCGAGTGCACGAAGTGCGGATCTGGCAAAGTAACCCAGCTCTGGATGATCCCGTTTCTGTTCAAGTTCACCGATTACCGCGATTGGAATAATCACTTCATGTTCGGCAAAACGGAAGAGCGCCGATGGATCGGCAAGTAAAACGCTAGTGTCAATTACATATGTTTTAAGCCCAGTTTTAGCTGCTTTTGCGGGCGCGGACTTACCGGTTTTTGATCGATTATTTCCGATCGTTTTTTCAGTTGTAATCGTTGGACCCATTTCTACGCAAAGAACGTTGAAAACGGCTTATGGGGTAAAAGGTAAATCCTGGGACCTTTCGGACATTGGCGACACGCGCCAATAGAAGGTAAATTCTAAATAACAACTTGAGGGTTGGTTAAGCCCCTAATCGACGTTCGCGAATCGAATAGGAACGGAGAGCTCGGAGGAAATCCACTTTACGGAAATCTGGCCAATATGCTTCACAGAAATAAAACTCGGAATGAGCGCTCTGCCAAAGTAGAAAGCCACCAAGACGTTGCTCTCCCGAAGTTCTAATTACCAACTCTGGATCGGGCTGTCCTGCGGTATATAAATATTGACTGAGCTCTTCGACCGATATTTCATTTGCGATTTCAGCCGGACTTTTTCCAGCTTTGCCAGCTTCGGTGATTAAAGATTTAACCGCATCGACAATTTCGCGACGCCCGCCATAGCCAATCGCCACATTTACTACAACACCTTTGATGCCGCGGCTCTTGGTTGAAACTGCGGCTAATCGATCCTGCAGTTCTTCCGGCAATGATTCGAGCGAACCTACGGGGCGAATCTCCCAACGGCCACGTCGACCTAATTCGTCAACGGTAGAGCCGATGATTTCGATGAGCGCTTTTAACTCTTCTGGTGATCGCTTTAGGTTGTCATTTGAAAGCAGCCATAAAGTTACAACTTTTACATTTGTCTCTTCGCACCAATCAAGTAGCTCAATGATTTTATCGGCGCCGGCTTTATGGCCGCGGCGCGAGGAGGTATCGCCATCGATTGATGGATTTGCTTTCGCCCACCTTCGATTGCCATCCAAAATTACACCGACATGGTGCGGGGTCTTTGCCAAATCTAGTGAGCGCGCCAACCGAACTTCATAGAGCGGATAGAGCAGCGACTTTATTCCGGACTTAATTGAGCTAAACATATTTATTTTTGGTGGCTCTCCTGTAGAGCTTTACGCTCTGCTAGAAATGATGCAACTGGCAAAGTTCCAGCAAGGATGAAGAAAATCATCTTTTTTATATCGTAACGAGACTTTATTGAAAATTGAATCGCAGTAAGTACATAGAAGGGATATACATAACCATGCACGATTGGAATCCAACTTACTTCGCTCTTCCACTCTTCAATTTTAAATAGATAAACAATGGGCAGGTCCACGAACCATAAAAGCAGCGACATCACGCCTGCCAAGATCGCCATAAATCGGAACCGCTTTAGCGCACCGCTCATTTTCTGCTCCCTAGTTCGTTTTCGCTATCTTCATTCTTCTTGAATTTTTGGTAGAACGGAAGAAAAACTACTACCCCCGCCATCAACCACCATATGACGACATACGAAATATGTTGCCAGTAATAGCCCGGCACCGTGGATTTTGCTGGGGCTGATGAAATCAACCTGAGTTTGCTTGGCACCCCAGAAATTTCCTCTTTTTGCACAATTACAAAGCCATCAAATATCGGAAGGTTCGTCTTATCTGCAATTAGCGCGCTATCCAACCTGGATAAAACACTTACATTATTGGTGAGAACTGCCCGATCTTCACTTTGGTGCGGCATTAATCGACCCACGATTGTGACTTGCTCGATCGGAAAAGAAGTTCGCGCTCCGGATGAAACTGAAATTTCACGGGCTACCAAAATCGCGCCTGCGTTTGGGATTTCGAATATGCCAACTTCCCAACTCGCTTTAGCATTTCCAATCCCTTTTTGATTCGGCGCGATAAAACTCTCAGCATAACTTCCCGAGAATTTAACAATTCGATTTGGCGCAAATTCCGAAAGCGCTTCGCCGGGTTTTGCAATATCCAATAGTGAAATCATTGGTTTATCAATAACTGGTTTTTCTAATTCTTGTAAATCGGCTGCTCGCTGCAATTGCCAAATGCCCAAGCCAATAAATATTGCAATTAAAAGTGCGGCGGCTAACGCCTTTGAAATTAAATTACTGAAATTACTTCGATTCACTCTCGGGACCATTCGAATTATCTTCTGGATTCATACGCTTCTGCATTTTTTGATAGCGGCGGTAGAAACTCCAGAGCAGTAATGCGGTTGCAACCATCAAAACAAATAACGTAATTGAGCCTGCCGTGCCTGAGTTTATGGTTGCTTCATCCATGAAAGAATCATCCCATGTCAGGCCAAAGTTCAACACCCAATGAAAAAGCTGGGCCGTGGCGCGAACGCTTTCCTAATCGGAAATTTTCGGCAGCCGAAATTTCCTACTTAAATAAAAGATATGGCGGTGGCAAGCGGCTAAGTTGGAAAATTCCAGCGTTAATTGCGCTAGTGGTTGGTTTACCGTGGTTGATTTGGTCAGCAACTAATCATTCACTTCCGGAAATCCGATATACCTTAATTTCTTTCGCGACCGATAAAACTTCGACTACGCCATCGATTGAAATTACATATGAAGTTGCTCGTCGAAATCCCGAAATTCCGGTCACCTGTACTTTGGTAGCTCGGGACATTGATAAGAACATAGTTGGGGAGATTGTGGATCAATTCCCAGCTTCAAATAAATCAGTAATTACCCATGTAACACGGATTCCAGCACGCTCAACTCCAGTAAATGCTGCGGTAATTAGATGTGCATCTAATTGATTAATTAAGTACCGTACCCTCTTATGGCTATAACACCTGAGACCAATACTTGGCTGACCCAAGAAGCTGCGGATCGATTATCTGCAGAATTGGCGCACCTTGAAAGCGAAGGTCGTTCTGAAATTATTAAGAAAATTGAAGCTGCTCGACAAGAAGGCGATTTAAAAGAGAATGGTGGCTATCACGCTGCAAAAGATGAACAAGGAAAAATTGAGGCGCGGATCCGCCAACTTAAACATATGTTGGAACATGCTCATATCGGGGAGCCCCCTGCCGGCGAATCTGGCGTAGTCGGTTTTGGTATGAAAGTAACCGTTGATATCGGCGGCGATCAAATGCAATTTCTCTTAGGTTCCCGTGAAATTAGCTCCGGCGATCTCGACGTATATAGTGAAAAATCACCACTTGGTTCGGCGGTAATGGGCGCAAAAGTTGGCGAAAGTGTTACCTATAACGCACCGAACGGCAAAGCAATTACCGTAGCGGTTTTAGAAGCTGAGTTCTACGCATAATTATTTAGTAACTTTATTTGTATATTTTCGAACGCTCAAAGGTACGAAAATAATTAAAATAATTACCATATAAATCAAGGACATTGTTAGTGGATTTTCACTTGGGAAAGATCCCGCTGTCGCACCGAATTGGTTCTCTAGCCCGAATAATTGACGGCAAGCCGCAACCATTGTTGAAACCGGATTCCACTCTGCAACATATTGCAAAGGTTTTGGCATTCCAGTAGTCGGTGCAAATGCATTTGATAAAAATGTCATCGGAAAGGTAACTAAGAAGCTCACGTTTTGCACAACTCGCGCATCACGTGCTGCTAAGCCAGCAAAAATTCCAACCCACGACAGTGCATAACCAAATGCAAGTAGGAATAGGAAAGCTAGTGAAATTTTTAAGATTCCAGATGTTGGTCGCCAGCCAACAATAAATCCGGCCAACCCCATTACAGCTAAAACTAAAATATTTAATAAGCCATCGCCGAGAGTTCGGCCAAAGACCAGCGCAGATCGCGCAATTGGCAATGATCGGAATCGATCAATCAATCCTTTCTGCATATCTTCAGCAAGTCCAGAAGCAGTCGCTGCCAAGGTAAATGCAGTAGTTTGCACAAAAATTCCAGGCATCAAAAGTTGGACATAACCACCCGGTTGATCAGTTGCAATCGAGCCACCAAATACATATCTAAATAGCAGCACGAACATGACTGGTTGAATGGTCGAGAAAATTAGAACTTCTGGCACTCGAGCAAGTTGCAACAATTGGCGCTTGGTAATTACGAGCGCATCACTAAGAGCGTGCATTAACGGTTTCCACCCTTTCGCTTTTTGCCTTCTTTTGGTGCTTCTTCAACTTCAGCAACGTGGCCGGTCAGAGCCATAAATACATCATCTAGTGAAGGTCGCTTAAGTGCCACATCTAGCGGATGAATTCCAGCGCCATCTAGCGCGCGAAGCACTTCGATTAACGCCCCGGCGCCAGTTGTAACTGGAGCTGAAATTTTACGAAGCCCTTCATCAAGTGCAGCCTTTGTTCCACTAATTTTTCCGACAATCTCCATCGTTGGTGCAACGTGCGCCTGCTCCACCACAACTTCTAATCGTTCGCCACCAACTTGGCGCTTTAATTGATCGGATGATCCGCGCGCAATAACTTTGCCGTGATCAATCACAGCTATGTCATCTGCAAGGTGATCGGCTTCATCTAAATATTGAGTGGTTAAAAGAAGGGTTACGCCATCTTTAACCAACTCTTCAATTACGCCCCACATTTCTAACCGACCGCGCGGATCTAAACCTGTTGTTGGTTCATCTAAAAATAAAACTTTTGGTTTCACAATTAATGATGCCGCTAAATCTAATCTACGACGCATACCGCCAGAATAAGTTTTAATTGGACGACGTGCACTGTCGGTTAGTGAAAATCTCTCTAACAATTCTGCGGCACGTTTTACAGATGCTGCTTTACTTAGATGATAAAGCCGACCAAACATTACTAAGTTATCCCAACCAGTTAGCGTTTCATCGACAGCTGCATACTGACCAGATAAACCAATAATTTCGCGGACTTTATCGGGGTGTTTAATTACATCAATTCCAGCAACAGTTGCACTTCCAGAATCAGGTGTCAGTAGCGTCGCAAGAATTCGAACCGTTGTCGTTTTACCGGCGCCGTTTGGTCCTAAAACACCAAGAACTGTGCCTTCTTCTACATCCAGACTCAGGCCATCAAGGGCGTGAACAGCTCCCTTGTTATAAGTCTTAATCAAATCTTGGGCAACAATGCTCTTCATTTACATCACTTTCGTTGTAATCAATGGCTTCAGAGGGAATTATAGTTGCTAGCGTAGTAGGCTAGTAGTTGAAAGTTCAAAGATTATTGCAAATCCTATTTTGCCCGTATTGAAAGGTACCTATGTCTAAGGCGCCCGGTCCACTAACTCATAAAGAAATCATGGTTGTCCTTAGCGGACTTATGACTGGCATGTTACTTGCCGCTCTTGATCAGACCATCGTATCTACCGCGCTAAAGCGAATCGTAGAAGATTTCAGCGGACTTAACCATTATTCATGGGTTGTAACTGCATACCTTTTAACTTCAACCGCATCAACGCCACTTTACGGAAAAATTTCCGATCTTTACGGTCGTCGACCGGTTTATCAATTTGCAATCGTTACATTCCTAATTGGGTCACTGCTCGCCGGAATGTCACAGAACATGACTCAACTAATCGCAACTCGTGCGCTGCAAGGTCTAGGCGCCGGCGGATTGATGGGTCTTACTTTCGTAATTATTGGTGACATAGTTTCACCCCGCGAACGTGGCAAGTATCAAGGTTATTTTGGCGCAGTCTGGGGTCTTGCATCAGTCGCGGGCCCATTGCTCGGTGGTTTCTTCTCAGACCACGGAACAATTCTTGGCGTTACTGGATGGCGTTGGATTTTCTATATCAATATTCCTTTTGGAATTCTTGCAATGGTAGTTACATCAATCGTGCTTCACATCCCTAAAGTTAAGCGCGAACATAAAATTGATTATCTAGGCGCACTTTTGATGGTTATCGGTGTTGTGGCGCTTCTGCTTGGAGTTTCTGTTTACGGTCCGGAAAACGGTTGGACCGATCCGAAAACTTTAATCTTCATTCTTGGTGGAGTTTTATTCGCAGTCGTATTCCTAATTTGGGAAGGCAAAGCAGTAGAACCAATTTTGCCGCTCTATCTATTTAAGAACCATACTTTCTCACTAACTTCAGTTCTTGGCTTTGTTGTAGGTGCTGGAATGTTTGGCGCAATCGTAATGTTGCCGCTCTATCTTCAAGTTATTCAACAAAATAGCGCAACAGCTTCTGGGCTTAAATTGATTCCATTGATGCTAGGTATCGTCTCTATGACCATTACCAGCGGTAAATTAATTTCCTCCACTGGAAAATATAAGAAATTCCCGGTATTGGGAACGCTTTTAATGACTTTTGGATTATTGCTTATGAGCCGTTTGGGTATTGATACTCCTTATTGGGAAGTTTCAATCTATGCAATCATCGTGGGTGCAGGATTAGGTCTATCAATGCAGACTCTTGTAATCGCGTTGCAAAATGCAGTTGATTTCAAAGATTTAGGTATCGCTACGAGCTCAAACACTTTCTTTAGAAGTCTTGGTGGCGCATTTGGAACTGCAATTTTTGGCACAATTCTCAATAATCGAGTTTCGCATAACCTTTCTACCGGTTTCGCAGATTTAGCAACAACTAATCCCGCAATACTTGCTGGTGTTGATCAAACGCAGATTGCAAGCCTGAGAAATAGCACTGCAGGATTAGCAAATCTTCCGATTGAAGTACAAAATGTTGTGCTCAATGGATTTGCTAACGCTTTCCACGTGGTATTTCTATCGGCAGCGCCCATCATGTTTGTTGGATTCCTCTTCTCGCTATTTCTTAGAGAGAAACCGCTACAAAGCGGTGCGGATCATGCAACGGCAAAACATGAAGCATCTGGAGAGGCGCTCGGCTAATCAAACGGTTTAAATCACCGTTTGCCGACCTACCCAAAGAAGTAGCGGTAGTTACTGCCGTTTCGTTTTTCGTCGCACTTGGTTTTGGCTTAATCATTCCGGCCATTCCAATCTTCGCTAAATCTTTTGGCGTCAGCAATGCCGCAATTGGGCTAGTAGTTTCTATGTTCGCAATTACTCGCTTAGCTTCTGGCTTAATATCCGGAAAATTAGTAGATCGATTCGGCGAGCGTTTAACGCTTGGAAGCGGCTTATTTATGGTTGCATTCTTTGTATTTCTCTCCGGGTTAGCGCAAAGTTACGAGCAATTACTCTTCTTACGAGCAGCTGGTGGATTAGGTTCATCAATGTTTTCAGTTGCTTCCGGTTCGTTAATCTTACGAGTTGCTAGCGATAGCCAACGTGCTCGCGCCCAATCGGTTTATAACGGCGGATTCTTAGTTGGCAGCATCGCCGGTCCAGCTTTCGGTGGCGCTTTGATTGCCTTCTCACCACGCGCACCATTCTTTATCTATGCGGTAACACTCTCTATTGCTGGATCAATCGGTTTATTTTATTTACATGAAGCACGTTTTGGAACTAAAACCGAGAACGATGATTCACAACCAGCTACAAAAATGTTAGAAGCTTTAAAAATTCGACCATTCCGTTACGCACTGATCATGACATTTCTTTCAACTTGGGTTTTATTTGGGGTTCGCTCCTCAATACTTCCGCTATTTGTAACTGAAGAATTGCATGGCACAACCACCATTGTTGGATTTGGTTTTACGTTAAGCGCACTTGCACAAGGTTTAATTTTGATTCGCGCTGGCAGATTTTCCGATAGCTCAGGTAGAAGAGCAGCGCTACTAATAGGTTTTACAATGATCTCAATTGGATTGGGCTTTTTAATCTTCGCCACAACAACTTGGATGTTTATGCTATCGATGCTCTTCTTTGGTCTTGGCGGTGCATTCGGCGGTACCGGTGCAGCTTTAGTTGGCGATGTAATAAAAGGGCGAAGCGGAAAAGTTATTGCGATATTTCAGATGGCAGGCGATGCGGGAATGATGGTCGGTCCGATTTTGCTCGGGTATATCTCTGACATCTCTTCCTACCGCACCGCCTTTGCCACTACAGCAATTGCATTTTCTATTGCGATATTACTTGCAGCTCGCCTACCTGAAACTAGAAACTTAGTCGCGACGCAAGATCGAAATTAAGCGTAAAACTTCCAAATAAAGCCAGACAATTGTGACCATCAAGCCAAAGGCTGCAATCCATGATTGTTCCTCTGGTGCGCCAGCGCGAATTCCTTTTTCGATCTGATCGAAATCTAGAACCAAAAAGAAACTAGCAATTGCAACGCCAGCAATAGCGAGAAGTGGCCCAACTGAACTTAGCCCGTAGAGACCAGCGCCGTTACCTAAGTTAAAGAATGCGCCGCCAATCAAACTTGCTATGCCAAGAATTAGATACCCAATTGCGGCTCCCATAAGTGCGCGTTGAAATTTTGGGGTAGCCCGTACTCGGCCACTCTTATATGCAAATAGCACACCAGTAAATGCGGCAAGCGTTGCAACAACTGCTTGCACCACAATTCCGCTATAGATTTCATTATAGATATGGCTAATTACGCCAAGTGCTAAACCTTCTAGCGCTGCATAAGCAATGACCAGTGGTGGACGAACTGTCTTTCCAAATGAAATCACCATGGCGAGAATAAAGCCACCAAATACTCCGAGCATTAGCGCTCCGCCGCCAAGATTAGAAGTCCAAGCAACTGCGCCAACGGCGACTAATACTGCGAACAAAATTCCAGTACGAGTAATGACATCATCTATTGTCATCCGACCAGTTCGCATTGAAGATGCAGCCGGTGCGTTAAATGTTCTCTCTAGTTGATCAGCAGAAACATCGCTAGTCGTAGTTGTATCCATCGCGGCATAGCCACGTTGGTTAAAAGCCCGTCCTAAAACAGGATTTGAACTTTGCATTACTTCCCTTTCGGTTGGTGGAACCCACATATTAAAGGATTTTCCTGAGAGTGCCCTCGGTCGGGGTCGAACCGACACTTGGAGGATTTTAAGTCCTCTGCCTCTGCCATTGGGCTACGAGGGCGTACCTAACTGGGCAAATCTACCTGCTTTTTTTATCACCAAATCCAACTGCTTTTCGGTTAACTTTCCGGTAAATGTGTTTTGTTGGCTCGGGTGGTAACTAGCTATTACTAAGCGAGTGGCACCATCTTTTCCTTTAAATTTGAAGTTAGCGCCATGGCCGAATTTTGGCGTGGGTTTTGGCATCGTCTCACCTAGAGCGGTTAGCGCTGAAATAGTCGCACCCCAAGCAAAGTTACCCAGCACCAGGATTGATTTTAAGGTTGGAAAAAGTAATTCCATTTCGCGATGCAGCCAAGGCGCACAGATTGCTTTCTCTTCAGTACTGGGTTTGTTATCGGGTGGCGCACATCTAACAGCGCATGCAATCCGTGAAGTTGGAAGTTCTTGGCCATCGTTACGGTCCACGCTGATTGCAATCTTTGCTAAACCATTTCGATAGAGCGAACCAAATAACCAATCACCAGAACGATCTCCAGT
>CAEZUF010000026.1_pt1 | contig 10721 bp, 8 predicted proteins | sample 7264401 | NCBI WGS metagenome assembly CAEZUF01 (sample SAMEA6813823, study PRJEB35770) | uncultured Actinomycetes bacterium | biome: Freshwater; feature: Freshwater reservoir; material: water | place: Czech Republic | collected 2016-04-20 | depth 0.5m m | reverse complement strand
TCGTCAATAAACCATTCTTACTTCTTACAATTTCGGTTCCAGTATTTAATAGCGCAAAATTGCCAGTGCCATAAGTTGTTTTAGATTCGCCGCGATCAAAACAAACCTGTCCGACCATGGCAGCTTGTTGATCGCCAAGAATTCCTGCAATTGGGATTGAAGTACCAAATGGACCGGCTGGATCGGTATACGCGTAAATTTCAGATGATGATCTAATTTCCGGAAGTATTTCGATTGGCACGCTAAAAATTTTGAGTAATTCTTCATCCCAGCTCAATGTTTCTAAATTCATTAATAGCGTTCGGCTAGCGTTTGTTACATCTGTGGCATGTACGCCACCGCGTACACCTCCAGATAAATTCCAAAGCAGCCATGAATCAATGGTTCCGACGAGTGCCCGCCCATCGATAATTGCACTTTGTATAGCCGGAACATTATTGATCAGCCAATTAATTTTGCTCCCGGAAAAATAGGGGGCAATCGCAAGTCCAGTTTTAAAGGTAATTGTTTTACATTGCTCTGGCGTAAGTGCTGATAGAAAGTCACCGGTTCGGGTGTCTTGCCAAACTATTGCATTTGATAGCGGATGCCCAGTTTTCTTATCCCAAATGGCTATGGTTTCGCGCTGGTTGGTAATTCCGATCCCTACTAAATCAGAGCCGAGGAGATCGGCTTGCTTTAGCGCTCCAGCTATTACATCTTGCGCGCGTTGCCAAATCTCAAAGGCATCATGTTCAACCCAACCCGCATTAGGCAAAATTTGGCGGTGTTCTAATTGATGTTGACCAACCACTCGACCAGCTTTATCGAAAATCATGAATCGAGTGCTGGAGGTACCTTGATCAAGTGAGCCGATATAACTCATGTCGCGTATCCTAATGCTGTGACGCTTTTTTCAGCAGCCCTCAGCCCAGCACAACATGAGCGGGCTCTGACTGCGCTTGCCGAAAAAACCTTCGATTTATTAGTAATAGGTGGCGGCATCAACGGCGTCGGAATTGCGCTAGATGCAGCTTCACGTGGATTATCGGTTGCTTTAGTTGAGGCGAGCGATTTAGCATCTGGAACTTCATCACGATCTTCTAAGTTAATTCATGGTGGATTACGCTATTTAGAACAATATGATTTCAAATTAGTTAGAGAAGCGCTGCATGAACGCGAATTAATGGTGACCACCCTCGCGCCACATTTAGTTAAGCCAGTCGGGTTTTTATACCCACTTCATGAAAAATTAAAAGAGCGAACTTATGTTGGTGCTGGCCTTGCGCTCTATGATGCCTTGCGTGGTTTTCAACGTGCGCTGCCGTGGCATAAACATTTAAGTCAAAAAAAGATTTCAGAGATAGCGCCTTCGCTTCGTCTAGATATTGTTACTGGTGGAATTCAATATTTTGACGCTCAAGTTGATGATGCTAGACATACGATGATGATTGCACGAACTGCCGCTAAACACGGTGCCGTAATTGCAACCGGGGTGCGCTGCCAAACTATTATTAAAGAAGGAAAGCGCGTGATTGGCGCAAGTGTAAAAGTTAATGAAAGTAATGAAGTTATTAATGTTAAAGCTAAAACTACTGTGATGGCCGCGGGAGTTTGGACCGACCCACTTTATGACGTAATGGGATTGAAACCAGGCTACCGAGTTCGGATGAGCAAAGGCGTCCATATTGTGTTGCCTAAATCTTCAATCAAATCTGAAAGCGGCATAATTCTCAAAACCCCTGTATCGGTCTTATTTATCATTCCATGGGGAAACCGCTGGATTGTTGGCACAACTGATACCGATTTTGTAGACGATCGAAATGAACCTTTAGCTAGCGCTGATGATGTGCAGTACATAATTGACCAAGCTAATCGTGTTCTAGATCCAAAAATCAGAGTGGAAGATGTATTAGGAGTTTTTGCCGGATTAAGGCCGTTAGTTTCGACAACGCCAGACTCACCAACTACAAAACTTTCGCGCGAACATGTCGTTGACCGACCCGCTCCTGGATTTGTATCTATCGCCGGTGGAAAATACACAACCTATCGAGTTATGGCGCAAGATGCGGTAGATGTTGCGGTACCGGACCTACGCCGAATTGTTCCAGAATCATGTACAGCCACGCTACCGATTGTTGGCGCGGATGGTTATCAAGTATTAAAAAATAAGGTCGAGACTCTTGCACAAGAATATAAATTATCTAATGAAACAGTCACGCATTTGCTAGAGCGTTACGGCTCGCTGATTGAAGATATTTTTGAATTAATTATCGAAGATCCGCAATTGCGTACTCCAATCTCAAGTGAAGCCTTAAATATCAAAGCCGAAATTGTTTATGCCGTAACGCATGAAGGTGCTAGAAGTGTTGACGATGTCATCTCTCGAAGAACCCGGCTTTCATTTGAGTTAGGAGATAATGGCGCGAGCATCGCGCAAGAAGTTGGTATTCTGATCGCTCCAGTTCTTGGTTGGAGCGCTAGCGATCAAAAGAAATCTGTAAATCTATATCTAGATCAAATTTCTCGCGAAGTAGCTGCACTTAAAGCTGCAAAACCAAAGGCAAAAAGCAAAGCAAGTTAATTCTTAATCTGGTTCTTACAACCATCCGTTGGCGGCGTAACTGGTTTTTTAGTCGCAGAAGGTTTTGGAGAAGGTGCCGTTCCTTCTTCTAAAATAAATTGAATCATCTCTTCTGATTGAGCATGGGTTCCGGTTTGATCAACATAAACAATTTTCCCGGTGTAGCTTCCAGCACTTAGCCCATCGATCGAAAGTACCCATACACCAGCTGCATCTCGAACCACAGTCTGCACTGGCTTTTTAGCTATTTCTATATCTGAACGAAAAACAACAGTTCCGGTTACTACTGGAGTTCCAGTTGCCCGCAACACTTCGATCGTAATCTCAACCGATTTATTTGTGGTCGTTGATTTAATCCCAGAAATAGTCATTGTGGAGGATTCATTTACGGGGAGTAAGTCACCGACTTGCGGGATCCAATTTCCTTGCACTAATTTAAGGAAAGAATTTGTATCACCTCGAAATACATTTAAATCTAGCCGCGTACTTGGCACTCCGTATTTACTTGCGATTCCGCAAGAGGTGTACTGCCAAATTTGCCAGAGGGATGTGCAATTTGAGGTACTCCATGAATTGACATAACATCCAGAAATTTTACGGCCAGGTTCTGCAATCGGATCTGCTGGGTTAATCGCATACTGCGCCATCCACAATGGATAGTTTCGCAATGTTGCGCTACGGTTCATAGCAGTTTCTAAAAATCCAGAATACGAATATAGGAATGGTTTTCTGCCAGTCTTTTCGGCAACCATTGCCATCCAAGTTTCTGCCCACAAAGTAATATTTGAGCGAGTTGCATATTTAGTACAAACTTTTGATTTATTAATCTGGATACAGTTATTTTCTAAATCAAGCGCATAAGTTAAATCGCGAGTGTTATATCCACCGATACTGGCAAGGCGCCAAATTACTTTTTGAGCTTGGGCTTTTGCATCCCGTATGACCAGCGCGGGGTCTGCAGTATTTGGCAAGTATGCGTAATGATAAAAGCCGGTGTAAATACCGGCAGCTTGAGCGGCATTTCGATCATTAAGTAAAAATTTTAATGAAGGGATGTCAGAATCATCTCGAGCATCCGAAGCTTTTATCATCACAAATCTAATGCCAGCGCCATACATTTTTGCGAAATCAATCGGCTTATCATTTGGGTGCTGCCATCGACTTATATCCGCGCCATGAATCCGACCACCTGGTCCAGCTAGCGCTATCAGCGAGGCGGGATCTGCTTCACTGATTGATGGCAGTGGTTTAATTGTTAGCGACTTTATTACTGTATTAGCCGTGGATTTTCCAACTAATATTTTTGCTCGATAGGAAACTTTTGTACTTTGAGCGGTTGCATTCGCCTCGATTTTCCATGCGCCACTAGATGTTGAATTTGTGCGAAGCCTGGTATCGACCCATTTCTCATCTAATTTTACAAAAATCTTAACAACTGCGTTCTTTAGCGCTGGCTTAATTACGCCATGAAATGTAATTAATGGTTCGGTGGCGCTTGGTGTTTGCGAAACGCTGAATGTAGAAGTGAAATTAGCAGCAGATACCGGAATTAATTGGGTAGAAATTAATATCGTTGCAAGAATAGTTAGAATTTGATTGCGTAGGAGTTTCATTTTTCAATAACCGTTACTGCAATTCCTAAAATTGCAGTAATTGCACTTTCCAATTCGGTTCGGTGCGCGGGATTTCGTCCCTTTGTGAAATCGTGGGAACCGGCTAATTTTGCTGGATCCGAGAAATCTAAAGTTAGTTCAGAGCCTTCCAAGGAGACTAATCGTGCATCAAAATATGCCATCCAAGCTATTCGATTTGAGGATTCAACGGTATCTAGTATCTGATTCCAAGCGGCCTTGATTTCTGTTAGAGATATCGCATCAGTCACGGCGAAATTTTACCCATGAAAGCCTGATATCGCTTAGATATTCGATTAATTGGAGCATTTTCGATTTTGTCTGATTCAACTTTGGTGTTGCCTCTTAGTTAAAACCTTCTCGCTCTTATCTAGAAGAGATCGAAATTGTGTCTGAATTCGTGGTTGATGTTGTCACCGTGATTGTTACTCCATCAATGGTGACTGAATCACCTTGACGAAGCGCAGCATCAAGAAATTCTGGACTCGTCGAACCTGGGCGTCGGATAGTTACATAGCCTCCGCCTAGTTGGCCGATAGTCATATCTACTGTGTATACGAGCAATCCTTCTTTGGTTCTTCCAAAATTATCCAACGTCGATGCTCGACGAGATTCAGCTACTAAAATCTTTGAATTAGAGAGTGGGATCATTACCGCTTTTTGCTCGCCATTATTAAGAGATAAGGCATTAATGGTGAACACTTTCGCAGTCGCAAGCGAAGACTTTGATGTACAGCCAACTTGAGATTCTTCTAGCCATCCTTGTAAGTAACGATCCCATGCATTTTGTTCAATCACATCATTCGTCCAGCTTTGCGACATCAATCCCCAGTTTCCCAGCGATGCAGACTGGTGTTGATAATCCTCGTCATACCAACCGAATGCATGGCCAGTTTCATGCGCCATCCACTTCCACGTGGCTCCCTTGATTCCATGTTGCTCATTAAAATACATATCTGCGCCACCGGTAGCACCGTTAATGATGTAACCACCGTCGACTTGATATGGCGCAGTAATTGCAGGTCCCCATCCCATTAACGCCATCGGCATCTCTTTCGGAACCAGGAAGTAAACCGCTTCGTATTCTGCGTAATTAATTTGAGAATTAGTCGCATCTAAAATCGCTTTTCGATACCCAGCGACATCTCCAGCTCCGACCGTGTTTGCAATTCCATACTTACTGATAGGGAAGTCCATATGCACGTAGTTAGGCAAGATAGTGAAATCAAAGGCGACTCGACCGTAAGAAATAGTATTGAAGTAAGTATTCACACCCTCCGCAATAGGAGTGAAGTAAGTAACTGGATTATCTTTGCCGACAATATCGGTGAAATCGAGCGGAACTATTAGTGCTTTTACATTTCCGTAAGATTTGATTCTTGTGCGCACTTTGGGAAACCCAGCTGATAAGTCGGTGTAGTAAGAACGCCTTGGAGTGATTTGATCTATCAACTGACAGGGAGATGTTGGCACAAATGTTGATACGGGCTCGCTAGCTAATTTGTCTAATGCGGCACGAGCTGCCAGGGCTGCTGCAGATACCGGTACTTCAACTGAATATTCCTTTGGTTTCGAGAACCACTCCCATGCACCTGGCGCATAAACTCTCCAGCGAATCAATGTTCCATTTGTAATTGCAGCGGTGGTAAATGGACGAAATGGAGTTGTTGAATCACAACTTTTAATTGCAGACCAACCAGTAGCTTGCGCAACGTCAATCCAATTGCTACCTACTTGCTTTTGTAAAGTTGCCTCTACTTTGGCATGGCAACCCTCCCAGAGATCAATTCTCGCCGAAGTTGGAGCGGGGCAGGAGTTTGTTACTGAACAGTTTGCTGCGATTGCAATTGTTCTGGGATAAGTTGCAACAGGTGCTGCCGTCGCAGAGTTGCGTGCTGGTATAACAATTAGCTGAGGAGTTGGAGTTGGAGTTGGAGTTGGAGTTGGAGTTGGAGTTGGAGTTGGAGTTGGAGTTGGAGTTGTTTGAACGATTGGTGTTACATCAGGTTTTATTATGACTTGACCCTTATCCCATACAAGTTTCTTGCCGGATTTAATGCAGGTGAATTTCTTTCCACTGGAAGTTGTGCTCTGACCTGCTTTGGTGCAAGCGCCGCCAGCTTTGACTGCAGCAAATGACAGTTCTGAAGATGAAATCGCAATAGAGCTAACTATGAATAGAAGAGCGACTACTCGGCGTTTGATCATTCGATAATCCAATTCCACTGACCTAGATAGCGCTCACCTTGCAATCACGTTAAGAAAAGACTTGCCTAGAGTAACTACATATCGTGACACTTGGTAGTAGTCGGGCTCCGCAGATGGCCAAGAGATTAGTGCCGCGCATATAATTGTGAGAATCCTGTCATGGCGAGCCAGGCATCTAATAGAAGGTAGATAAATTGACGGACCAATTCGATTCCGACACAGTAGCCAAACTTATTGGCCGGTTGAATGGCGTCAGTAGCACATCACTTGCTGATGCAAGTAAGTCGGGTACGCCGCTTCGTGAACTTTCGTGCGAAATAATTGCAGTTCGACCTGAGTTAAAACTTGTGGGGCGAGCTATCACAGTGGATGCAAGTGATGGATTGCTATCAATGTTGGCTGCGCTAAAAATTGCAACAGCTGGAGATGTACTAGTGGTACGAGGTAGTAAATCAGGGGCAGTATCAGGTGAGCTCTTCGCCACCGAAGCAGATCGAATCGGTGTAACGGGAATTGTGATTGATGGCTATTGTCGAGATCGCTCAGTTCTGCTCTCAATAGACCTACCAATTTATGCTCGAGGATCAAAGCCAAGTGCTTTGGGAACTTCTGCGCTGCCTGTTATCCAGATTCCGCTTGTAATTGAAACTGTAACTATTCAACCAGGTGATTATTTGGTCGGTGACGCCGATGGGATCGTAGTTGGAAGCGTTGCAGAGTTTATGGCTGTAATTGATCGCGCTGAAGAAATTGAGAAATTTGAAGCAGAACTACGAATGAAAATAATCAATGGATCGTCCTTGTTGCAACATATGAATTACGACGAACATTTATCTGCGTTGCAATCTGGCAAGGAAAGCAATTTAAATTTCTCATGAATAATGAGATTCAATTTTCAGAGCGCATGGAAGGCGTACGACCTTCTGCAATCAGGGATTTGTTAAAACTTGGCGATGATCCTGGCTTAATTTCTTTCGGTGGGGGTTATCCGGATCCGAGCTTATTTCCTATTCAAGAATTGAATCAGATCTATTCAAGTTTGCTCGTTCCAGAACGATCGGATGTCTTGCAATACACCTCCTCAAATGGCTTGCCAGGGTTACGAGCAATAGTTGCTCACCGACTAACTCGTGATGGAATGTCATGCACAGAGAACGACATTTTAATCATTCAGGGTGCCCAACAGGGGCTGGATATTTCCGCGAAGTTGGTGGTAAACCCTGGTGACACCATCGTTACTGAGAATCCAACGTTCCTTGGTGCGCTGATTGCATTTGCTCCGACACAACCTAACTATGCCCCAGTGCGCACAGATGAATTTGGCATGGATACTGATCAATTAGCAGAGGTGCTAGCAACTAATCCGAATGTTGTGATGATTTATACGATTCCTGAGTTTCAAAATCCTACCGGTGTAACAATGAATCTTGAACGACGCAAGCATTTGATAGAACTTGCAAATAAATATAACGTTCTTGTTGTCGAAGATTCGGCGTATCGCGAATTGAGATATGTAGGCGAACAATTACCCACGATTAAAAGCTTAGACACTGAAGGTAGAGTTATTCATCTAGGTAGTTTTTCGAAGATTCTCGCGCCATCTATGCGACTTGGTTGGGCGCTAGCTAGTCCTGAGATTTTAGATAAACTCTCTTTACTAAAATTGGCTTCGGACACCCAAAACAGCACCCTCAATATGAACGCCACTCTTGAATATTTGCGGCGCCATAGTATTGATGAACATATTGCCAAGATCCGCCCGAATTACCTGCGCAAACTTAACTTGATGCTTTCGACCATGCGTGAAACATTTCCGAATGAAGTTAGTTTTACTGAACCTGAAGGTGGATTGTTTACATGGCTGACTTTTCCTGTCGGTTTTGATGCGACTAATTTTATGAAGGAAACTTTACTTCCTAAAGGGAAAGTGGCTTATGTTCCAGGTGCAACGTTCTTCCCAGTTGTTCAGGAGCCAAATCATGCGCGAGTGAATTTTTCCGGCGTTGAGGATGATCGGATTGTTGAAGGCATCTCACGGATAGGTAAATTGCTTAAGCAAACCCTTTAACAGTGGGGCGAGGGGGCTCGAACTGGACTGGCAAGTAGTGCAGTAAAAGGTTAAATTAAAAGGTGATAACCATTTTAGTCGGTCCCGTATTGCCACTATCTGGCAGGTAGGTGTCGCCAGGGGCAACCTTCATGTTTGGTAGTCGAGTAGCAAGGGCTTTAAATGCCTCTTTCATATCTAATCTTGCTACGTAGTGACCGATGCAATGGTGCATTCCGCCACCAAAGCCAAAGTGTGGAGCGCGCTCGGCAGTGATATCAAATTCATTATTCACAAACTTTCTTGGATCACTGCCTGCAGGAATAGTTAGTAGATGAATGGTTGTTCCCGCTTTAATTGTTAACTCTTTGTAATCGATATCAACAGATGTCTCACGGGATACCCAAGTGATTGTGGGATTTACTCTCATAATCTCTTCAACTGCTACCCGTGCTAGATCTGGATTTTCTCCCAGTAATCGCCATTGTTCTGGATACTTTGAAAAAGTTTTAATCCCTAAGCCAATCTGATTTCGAGTTGTATCAAAGCCTGCAAATATCAAAAGCGAAACCAGTGAGAGCAGCTCCTCATCGGTAATTGCTTTTCCATCCAAGGTTGCCTTTAGAAGCGTTCCGACAAAATCATCTTTAGAGCTAAGCCGACTTTTGCGTATCAGCTCATTTGAGATATCTAAGATTCCTTGCAACCCCTCTTCAATTAATGGCAAATCCTCTTTAATAGTTACGCTAAATACATAACCAAGTTTGGTTGCTAAATCAGCCACTTTCGGCCATAACTCATTATCTAAACCTAATAATCCAGTAATAACTCTGGCGGAGAATGGTTCAGCAAACTCGCTCATGAATTCACAACTGCCTTTTTCAATAAAGTTATCGATCAACTCATTAGCAAGGTCTGCGAAAAATGGCGCCAGCGGCTCGATAGTTTTTGGCGAAAAGGCAGGACCTGCCAATTTACGAAGTCGCAGATGATCCTCGCCCTCAATACTTAGCAGCATTTTTTGCCACCAAGCAGCTAACAAACCATCCTCAATTCCATAGTGTGATGGCCATTTTCGAGTTCCCTGAAAGAGCCGTTTATCTTTTAATAAAGTATTGGCATCTTCATACCTAAGAATTGCAATTCCAAATGGGGTAGTCGCATACCAATTACTTTCTCTAGCTGCCATAACTTGGGCAGATCTGATTGAAAAACCAATCTCATTAAAATCTAAGAAAGCGGTGTTACTCATGTGGGGCGAGTCGGGCTCGAACCGACGACGACCGGATTATGAGTCCGGGGCTCTGACCAACTGAGCTACCGCCCCTAGTGGGAACTGAAGTTTAAGGGATATTAATCGATTCAATATCCTTTGGAGAAACGCCACAGCAGCCGCCAATAATTTGTGCGCCTGAATCAATCCATTCCGCAATCAAATCCGGGGAGAAGCTGCCAGAAGTAGGACCGCTCCATTCTTTGCGGTTTGCATCCCACTCTCGACCAGCATTTGGATAGACGATGTAAGGCAACTTTGAATTACCTACCTTAAGTAGATCATTAATTAAGTTTGGTGCGGTGCAATTAACCCCAACGGCAAAGGCATCTTTATGGGAATTCACCAACTCTGTTGCTTCGCTAAATTCTTGACCAGCATTAGTTTTGTAATTGGAATTGCAAGAATAAGAGACCCAAAAAGGAATTCCTGAATTGAACTCGGAAATTAACTCCAGAAGCACTTCTACTTCTTGCATATCTGGCATAGTTTCTAAAGCTAAATAATCTGGCTCGGCAGAAATCAATATTTCTAATCTACGTTCGTGAAATTCACGCAATTTGGAATTAGAGAAGCCGTAACGACCGCGATATTCAGAACCATCTGCAAGCGCCGCTCCGTAAGGTCCAACACTTGCTGCAACTTTTACATTTCCATCTGCCGCAGATTTCGCTAACTCAGTAGATAACGTAAGTGCCGATGTAACTTCAGAATCGCTCCAGCCGCGTTCTTTACAACCAGAAAATGAAATTTGATAAGCCGATGTGATAATTATTTCAGCGCCAACATCTACAAAAGCTCTATGAGCGCGCTCAATTGCCTTTGGATTAGATCTCAGTAATTCGCCAGTCCATAGCGAGGTATTTAAATTAAGCCCAAGACCTTCAAGCGCTGTGGAAAGGCCACCATCTAACTTAAGCGACCTATTCATTTTGCTCGTTTCAATAGAAAATATATAAATCTCAATTAAAAGCCAATTATACAGTTATCATTAGCTCT
>CAEZUF010000024.1_pt1 | contig 11293 bp, 4 predicted proteins | sample 7264401 | NCBI WGS metagenome assembly CAEZUF01 (sample SAMEA6813823, study PRJEB35770) | uncultured Actinomycetes bacterium | biome: Freshwater; feature: Freshwater reservoir; material: water | place: Czech Republic | collected 2016-04-20 | depth 0.5m m | reverse complement strand
CGCCTCATAAGCAATCATTATTGAGGCTGGAAATGGCCATGGTTGTGAGCCTAAATAGTTCATCGAAACTACATTGACGCCAGCTTCTTCAAAAACTTCGCGCCGAACACATCGTTCAAAAGATTCACCTGGCTCGACAAAACCTGCGAGCGTTGAAAACCGATTTGTGGGCCAAATTTTCTGATGGCCAAGCAAAACTCGATCTGAATTATCTTTAACTAAAACAATAATTGCTGGGTCGGTGCGCGGGTGATGTTGTTTCCGATCAACTACGCACTCTCTTACCGAACCCCCTTGCACTGATTCAGTTTTAGCACCGCAGATTGCGCACATTGGGTGGGCATCGTGCCATTGCGAAAGCGCTAACCCATGTGCTGCGATGCCTATCTCTAAATCATTTAAGAAGGAGCCAATCTCTCGGAGCCCTTTAAATATTCCGGAAGTTGGTTTGGCGCTTTCATTAAATGGTGTGTGCCAGAGAAAATATGGTTTACCACTCTCTGCGATTCCTAGAAAATATCGTTCGCCAATCTCTTCCTTGATTTGAGTTGCGTTTAAGAACTCTAATGAAATCTTCCGGCCATCTTCATCAGTCAATATTCGAAAACGATCTCCCGAAATTTGCGCAATCTCTGCACGTAGCCACATCTCATCTAACGCGTTTTTATCTAAACGTAGATGAGCTGCGCGATCTAATTTAGTTCGAGAGAGCGCGAGGTCGAGCTCTTTGAAGCCAGATTCTGCAGACATAGAGCCGACCCTACTAGCCTGCCCTTATGAAGGTCACCTCGTGGAATCTGCTCCACGGCGCTCGAATCCCGCCTAAAGATGATGAACCAAATCCAAAGCAATTGTTACTAGATGGTTTTGCCCATTTTTCGAAAGATTTCAAGCCAGATGTTATGGGTTTGCAAGAAGTGGATTGCAGCCAAGTTAGGTCTGGCAATGTAAATCAAGTTGAAGTTATTGCAGAGTTCTTAGGTGCAAAATTTTGGGCATTTGCGCCATCTTTAATGGGAACCCCTGGTGGCGAATGGCGAAATTTGGAACCGGGCGAGCAAAATCTTTACACAAGCCTTGATTCAAAAATTGGCAATCTGCCAACAAGTTATGGAATTGCAATGCTCTCAAAAATCCCGGTGATTAAATGGCATGTACTTGCCCTAAAGCGAGTTGTCCGCGGAAAATGGATTTTGATTCCGGCAAAACGAGGTCTCAAGTTTATGTACTTAAAAGATGAGCCCCGAGCTGTGATTGCAGCTGAGTTAGAAAACGGTTACACCATCGCAAATACCCATTTATCTTTTGCGCCAGGTGGAAATATTTACCAACTACTTAAGAGTAAAGCTTGGCTAAAAAGTTTGCCTGGCAAACATATTTTAATGGGCGATTTAAATTTACCTTGGGGCCTCGGCGCTAAATTAACTCGGTGGAATTCACTTTCAATTGCAAAAACCTACCCTTCCTGGAAGGTTGCATTACAAATTGATTATTTACTATCTGATTCTCTAACAAAAAAAGCGGTCCGAGATATCACGCCAACTTCACAGATAATTAGTGACCACTTGCCGCTTTCTATTGAAATACTTTAACGTTTTCAACCAGCGCGATTAGATCAGCTTCATCCATCAAATCTGCTGGGCGAAGGGTTTGGTTCTCTGCAACATAATGGAATGCTGCGCTAATTAAGTTAATTGGGAGACCGGTTAATCTAGAAAAAGCTAGTCGATACGCTGCAAGTTGAATGGTGGCGTTTGCTAACTCCTCGCCATCTTTTACTTTTCCAGTCTTCCAATCCACGACTTCATATCTAAAGTCATTGCCGGGCACTCGATCTTTATCTGGGGTTTGGAAGCGATAAATAGCATCCATTCGACCGCGGATTAAGACCCCGCCTAGAACTGTCTCAAATGACGTCTCAACTTCATAAGGAGTTAATTTCGCCCAATCACTTTCAAACCAACGCTGCTTTAATATCTCAAGTTCCAGGTCGCTACCGCCGCTTTCAAGTGCAATTTCATCGTCACTAAAAAGGGTTGGTGACTTGAAATGTTTTTCAATCCACGAGTGGAAATTTGTGCCGCGCTGGGCATAGATATCGGTATGTGATGGCATCGGGCGGCGAATTCGAAGCGCCAATTCGCTTGGATCTGATTGCAACGTTAAGAGCGTTGATACCGATAATCGCTGCGGTAAAAATATTACTTGCGGGTTACGAGATCGGGCAATTTCATCAAGTAGTGCGATTGCATCTCTTGCCCATGAAGCTGGTTCGGAAGGTAATTTAGAGATCTGGTCAACAAGTTGGGCTCGCTCAAAACTTTTTGCGCTAATCACTTGAGATACAGATTCATTAAAAATAGTTCGCATATCGCCAAGTGGGTCTCTTGGCCAGATTTCAGATTTTGGTTTCGCTAAATTTGGATTGTTTTCATCAAGTGGATGCTCGCTAATATCAGTGAGGAATTTTGCAGCTTTAGGATTTGCATTGGCGATCGTGAGAACCTGCTCTAATAGCGCACTTGGTGGAACCGGTTTTTCACCATCACGCCACCATGAAGTTGTGCAGAGTAGATGAGTTTTAGCACGGGTAAATGCGACATAACCTAATCGAAATTCTTCGTCGAGATGTTTATCTTTACACTCGTCATCGAATCTAATCCGCTCTGCTTTCGCTCCTTTCATATCCATAACGTTCTCAATTCGGAATTTAGGTAATTGATCAGCATCACCACGAAGGGAGAATGGAATTTGACCTTCATCTTTCAACCAGTTATCAACTCGCTTTCCTTCAACTGGGAATTGGCCTTTGGCTAGCCCAGGTACTGCAACAACATCCCATTCCGCGCCTTTTGCACCGTGAATAGTGAGGATTTGAACCACATCTCTACGAACATCCACTGATCCAGATTTTAATCCGCCCTCCTCCGAGGTTGCGGCTTCCAACCAATTTAAAAATTGCGATAACGAACCGCCAGTCCGTTGATATTTTGCAGCCTCATCTAAGAAGCGATCTAAGTGGCGACGACCATGCGCCACCCCATCTCGTACTAAAACTTCAACATCTAGATGTTGAGCTCTTTCAATATCAATAATTAGATCTGTAATTGAGGTACCAACTCGAGATCGGAGCGTTCTAAATTCTCGCGCCGCTCTAACTAATCGCGCATAACCTTCTTTTGAGAAAGCGGTGCTTTCAGCGCTTTCAATTTCGTCGAGCGCATCCACAATACTTCCCATAAAAATGTCATCGTTCTCTGCGCTACTTGGATTACCAGCCTCGATCAACTTAACTAACGCACGGCTATCACGTTTTTCGGAAGCTGCACGTTTTCTAGAGAACTCACCTAGCGCTGCAATATCTTTAGCACCGATTGCAAACCTTGGTCCGGTTAACAATCGCATCAACGCGCTGCCTTTATCGGGGAATGCCAAAACTTTTAGAGTTGCGATTACATCTGCAACTTCAGGCACGTGTACTAAACCACCTACGCCAACTACTTCGACTGGGATTCGTAGCGTGCGAAGGGCTGATTCAATATCTGGAATCTGTTTTCGGTTTCGAACTAATACCGCAAATGATGAACGATCTTTCTCCAACTTTGCGGCTCGCTTAGGGTCAAACCAAAGTTTTTCAAAATACTCCGCAATTCCTTGGGCTTCCAAACTTTTTGTTTCGAATACTCCGCAAGCAAGTTCGCCAAGGCCAGCGTTCGCTCTAGCTTTTAACTCTGCAACTTCAACGCGTTTTTGATCTCGCAATCTAGTTCTATCGTTGATATAACTAATCACGTTGTTGGCTAAATCGAGAATTACATGGTCATTGCGCCAACTTGATGAGAGCGAATAACGCGGCGAAACCCCCGGGAAATAAGCGGGAAACGAGTCCAAAGTATCGGCACTCGCACCGCGCCAGCCATAGATGGATTGGAATGGATCGCCTACTGCAGTTACCGGGTGGCCGGTGGCAATTGCTGCGCCAGTGGTCTTATCAAAACCGAACAAATTAGAGAGCAAAGTCAATTGGCTCTGTGAAGTGTCTTGATATTCATCTAAAAGTACAACTTTAAATTTAGCTCGCTCGGAAACTCCAATATCTGGAAATAGCTGGGAAAGTTCCGCAGCCAAACTCATCTGGTCATCAAAAGTTAGTAAACCTCGAGATTTACGGTGCTCATCTATTCGTGCGACGATTGGCAATATTGCGGATCGTTCTTTAAAGGCCTGGTAAATATCTCTAATCTCTTTAGTATCTTTGCCAGGTAAGGCGGTGAGCGCCGAGATAATTCGTTCCATTTCAATTCTGACATCTGCCACGCTACATCCATGTTCAGCAATTAGTTTTGAAAGCAACATCACATCATCGATTACAGTTGAAGGTGCACTAATTAACGGTGCCGAGAGCGATTCAAAATTATTTACCGCATCAGATGCAATCTGCCATGCTGCTGCTTCACCAATAGGCGTGGCATCTGCATCGATTCCGATTCGGATTGCGTGTTCACTTAATACGCGCGCCGCATAAGAGTGATAAGTAAGTACGGTTACATCTAAATTATTCTCAATTTCTTTTGCTAATTCTGGCGACACCAAATCACTATTCATTAATTGACGTAATCGAGTTCGAATTCGAATTGCAAGTTCGCCGGCAGCTTTTCTAGTAAAAGTTAAACCTAGTATTTGGTCTGGTTTAACATAACCGTTAATAACTAACCAGAGCACGCGCGCGCTCATAGTTTCAGTCTTGCCAGAACCTGCGCCAGCCACAACAACTGCAGGCTCAAGCGGTGATGAAATAACTAAAATTTGTTCATCCGTTGGGGCATTAACGCCGTTATCGATCTTTTTTAAGGCAGCGGCTATTTCGGCGGGGCTGATTTTCATTGCTCCACCACCGTTCTACCGTGGCTTTGAATCGGACAACTCTTCCTTACTGGACATCGTTCACATTGATCGTTAATCGTTGCGCTAAATCGGGAACCGCTCATACCGATTGCAACTTCAGCAACTTCCGCTTTAAAAACTTCGCCATCTATTGGCTCTTGTGATCGCACTGATGCGCTCTTTGCATTATTGCCAACGAATAATAGTTCTGCACCACCCGAAGTCGTGTTTGAATTCAATTCGGTAAATGCACCTTCAATTACGGCGAGCTGGTAAGCCTGCAATTGTTTGTGGTCAACGGTATCTTTTGCGCTTGTTGCAGTTTTTCCGGTCTTCAAGTCAACAATCACAATTTCATTGCTATCGGTTATTTCAATTCGATCAACGCTTCCTTTGATAATCGCATTTCCGACCGTTACGCTAAATTCTTTCTCGACAGCTAATAGTTTTCGGTCAGATGCAAAATGCCAAGTAAAGAATTTTTCCAACATATCGGTTGCGCGAGCTAATTCGCGATCTTTAACCCAACCTTTATTCATATCTATAAGTGACCAGGAATCGTTTAGCCGTGTTTTCAATTCAGCTGGAGTCAACTCGGGATTAGTATGCAGTAGCGCTGCAAATGCATGGAGCGCTGAACCGAGAATTTGCGCAGTGCTGTCGCCATCCCGGCTGCCATTTCGCTCCAAGAACCACTTTAAACCGCATTCAGTAAAGTTTTGAATGCTACTTGGCGAGACATAAACCGAATCGCCTGGCTCAATTAGCGGTTTATCAATCGAGGGCGCTAAATATCCCAACCAATTTTCTGGGTTTGCGCTACTAATATTTTCTTTTGCAAGGGTGGCAAGTAGAGCCGCAGCCAACTCCCGATCTGGCGCGCTACTAAATTCGGAAATTAAAGTTCGACGTAAAGTTGCAACTAGCGCGCTAGAAGTTAGTGGCCGCGGAATTTGCGTTACAAGTGGTTCACCATCAATTTCGCCATTTACCAACTCTGAGAGCTCCTCAAAAAATCTCGAAGGCTCATCATCTTCGCGAGTGATTGCGGTGATAAATAGCGACTTTTTCGCCCTAGAGACTGCTACATGGAGCAAGCGGCGTTCATCTTCCAAAAGAGCTTGGCTTGCAGATTCATCTAGCTCCGCCCGTGAAATCGATTGTGATCGCAGCGCTTCTACTAACCGATCGCTACCAAGTAATGAACCGCGTGCTTTTAAATTTGGCCAGATTCCATCTTGCATCCCAGCAAGTGCAACAATTTCCCACTCTCTGCCTTTGGCCGAATGCACCGTAAGAATTGCCACCAATTCAGCTTTCTGTCCTTGCAAAGTAATGGTGTCACCGAGAATATCCTCGCCGCGAATTTGATTTATATATTCAGCGGGTTTTGAATTCGGAAAGCGTTCAACATAGCGCCGAGCTGACTCAAAAAGTTCTAGCATCGTATCTAGATCGCGATCTGCTTGACCGCCGCGAGAACCACCACGAAGCGCCGAACTACGCCATACTTTAGATATTTTCTCACTTTCAATATTTTCGGCGTTACTCCAAATCTCCCAGAGTAAATCTGAAATACTTAGCTTAGGATGCTTTCTAAGTAAAGTTTTAGCGCGGCGAAGTAAATCATTAATCCGCTTAATCGGAGCTGCGTTCTCCCAAGGAATCGAAATTATTGGATCCGTAATTGCATCGAGAATTAACTCTGTTGCAGAGCGTAAATCACTTTCATCGCGATTCCTGCTTAACTCTTGTCGGATTCGCCGGAGCGAGATTGGATCAGCGCCACCGATTTCAGAGAAAAGTAGCTCTTCAATGAGTGGATAATTTTCGGTGTTAATCTCAATAGCCCCTAGTGCAATTTCGGCAAGAGTTAAAAATGGTTTTACAACTGGATTATCTGCCAGTGAAAATACATCAGTATCGACTCGAGTTGGAACTCCACTTAAGAAAAGGGCTCTCCGAATCGCAGCGACCGCAGGGCCGGGCGATCTAACAATTACCGCCATCTCTGACCAAGGCACGCCGTTATGTAAGTGTGCGCTCCTAAATGCGTGCGCTATATATGAAGCCTCATCAGCTTGGGATTGGAGGCGTAAAACGCTGACTTCCGGACTCTCATCCTTTCTCAGAGCCGTTACATCTCTTACTAAATTTCGACCGCGGAATTTCATCGCAACTGATTTAGTTAGCTCAACAATTGCTTCACTGCTCCGATAATTTTCAAGAAGGAAAATCTCATCAGCTCCTTTTTCTTTCAAAGTATAAAAGTAACTCTTAAGCCCTTCTGGATCCGCGCCGCGAAATCTTCCTACTGTTGAATCTGGATCAGCGAAAATTGTGAAGTCTTCACTACTTAAGTAAGAAAGCAATAACCGATGTGAAATATCACTCTCCTGAAATTCATCAACCATAATCACTGAATATTTAGCCCGTAAATCAGATAATAAATTAGGATTATCTTGTAACCGTAACATTGCGGCAATAATTAATCCGCTGGGATCAATCCGTTCTTTGGCATCAGCTGCACCTTCTTCGCGCATTGCTAAAGATTTGATATATCTATCCCAGAATTTTGCGATTGGAGACCAATAATTTTCAGAGTAAGTTTTTGCATATTCGCTTAGTTTTTCTGGATATAGGCCCCGTTCAGTTGCGCGCAATAGAACATCACGTAACTCTTTTGCAAAGCCTCGGGTGGGTAGCGCGGCTTTTAATTCTTCCGGCCAACCACTTAAATTATCGGCAGAATCGGTAAGTAGCATCTGCTTAATATATGAATCTTGCTCTGAGCCGGAGAATAGAATTGGATCGGGTTTATCTTCCGGAGTTGCCATTCTTACAATTGAAAACGCTAAAGCATGAAATGTTCGCGCCAATGGTTCATTTGCAGTTTTAGGCGAACGTAGCGAAATCTCATCGCGGAGATAATCTGCGCGATCACGACCAAAAGTTAAAATCAATATTGAATTAGGATCAATCCCCGCATCTATCTTTGCCAGAGCTTGCGCAATTAAAGTTTGAGTCTTTCCGGTTCCTGGTCCGCCTAAGACAATCAGCGGATTCTTGCCAGAGTGCGAGATGACTTCACTCTGTTTTTCAGAATAGGAAAAGTTAAGTTCGGGCAGCGGTTTTCGAAGCAATTCCAGCTTCGGTGCTTCACTTCTGCGGTTTGTCATCAGGTCTTTATCCAACCCCATGACACCGACAAACCCGTGGGTTTAGCTAGTTAGGTTGGCTTTCTTCGCGCGAGCAGTAGCGCGAGCCCGCTCTTGCCCATCGAGCACAACCTTACGGATGCGAACTACCGCTGGCGTAACTTCAACGCATTCATCTTCGCGGCAAAATTCCAAAGCGCCTTCCATGTTGAGCTTCTTAGGCGGAATTAAACGCTCTGATTCATCGGTACCGGAAGCACGCATATTCGTAAGTTTCTTTTCGCGCACGCAGTTAACGTCCATATCATCGTTACGTGAATTCTCACCAATAACCATTCCTTCGTAAACTTCATCGCCTGGTTCAACGAAGATGCTTCCGCGATCTTGCGTGCCATAAAGTGCATAAGAAGTTACAACACCTAATCGATCAGAAACTAACGAACCAGTTCCGCGAGTACGGATATCGCCATGCCAAGCTTCGTAACCATCAAAGACGTGGTGGAGTAAACCAGTTCCACGAGTTTCAGTTAAGAACTCGGTACGGAAACCAATCAGGCCGCGAGATGGAACTCGGTAATCCAAGCGAATCCAACCGGTGCCATGGTTAACCATCTGTTCCATACGACCTTTACGGAGCGCCATCAATTGGGTAATAACACCCAAGTAATCATCTGGAGCATCAATTGTTAAATGTTCCATTGGTTCGTGAATTTTGCCATCCACTTTCTTAATAACTACTTGTGGCTTACCAACTGTTAATTCGAAACCTTCACGTTTCATGATTTCAACAAGCACTGCGAGTTGAAGTTCGCCGCGACCTTGAACTTCCCAGGTATCTGGGCGCTCGGTATTTAAAACTCTAAGTGAAACGTTACCTACTAGCTCTGCATCAAGGCGACTCTTAACTTGGCGAGCAGTAAGTAATTTTCCGCTCTTGCCAGCAAGCGGTGAGGTATTGATGCCAATAGTCATTGAGATAGAAGGCTCATCAACGGTAATTAGCGGTAGCGCATGAGCATTTTCAGGATCAGCTAGCGTTTCACCCAATGTAATTGTTTCAATTCCAGCAACCGCAATGATGTCGCCTGGATGCGCTTCTAACGCAGGAACGCGATCTAGCGCTTCGGTAATTAGAAGTTCGGAAACTTTAACTTTCTCGGTTGTGCCATCGGTCTTAATCCAAGTAACCATCTGGCCTTTTCGAATAACACCTTCGCGAACGCGGCAAAGTGCAAGTCGGCCAAGGTATGGCGATGAATCCAAGTTTGTTACATGCGCTTGTAACGGTGCACCTTCGTGATAAACCGGAGCTGGAATTGTTTTGAAAATCGTATCGAAGAGCACATCTAAGTTCGCTTCATCTGGCATGCCGCCATCAGCGGGACGGTTAAGCGATGCTCGACCTGCTTTTGCAGATGTGTAAACAATAGGGAAATCAATCTGCTCTTCATTCGCATCAAGATCTAAAAAGAGTTCATAAGTTTCGTCAACAACTGCAGCGATACGTGCATCGGGACGGTCAACTTTGTTGATGATCAATATAACTGGCAGATTTTTCTCTAGCGCTTTGCGTAATACGAAACGAGTTTGTGGCAACGGTCCTTCAGAAGCATCGACTAAAAGTGCAACGCCATCTACCATCTCTAAACCGCGCTCGACTTCACCACCGAAATCTGCGTGGCCAGGTGTATCAATAATGTTAACGATTGAATCGCCGCGTTTTACCGCAGTGTTCTTTGCAAGAATTGTGATTCCTTTTTCGCGCTCTAAATCCATGGAATCCATGACGCGCTCTTTTCCTTCAGACTGTTCCTTGTAAGCAGCGAATGCGCCGGATTGCCACAACATGGCATCAACGAGCGTGGTCTTGCCATGGTCAACGTGGGCAATAATCGCCAAGCTCCGTAAGTTTTCACGGTGCTTAATTGGCAAGCCTTCAAGATGTTTTGATTTAGCCAAGATTGATACGCCCTTTACTTAATTTCCAAATTATTTATGATTCAAAAGACCCCGAAGAGTAGCACTAAATAAGGTTTTTCTTTAATTGGTACATTTTTGAACTACCAGAGCGATAATTCAGCTCTTCTATTTTCTGCAAGTCCCGATGTTGTGGCGTTAGAAGCGATTGGTTTAGATGCTCCGAATCCTGCAACTTTGAAAGTTACATTTGGTAATAATTTACTTAAATAAGATGCGGTTGATTTTGCTCGGTTTTCCGAGAGTTTTTGATTATCTACACCGCCACGACTATCGGTATAACCATAAACGACTAATCTAGTAAATCCTTCTTTGCTTATAATCAACGCAATGGTATTTAATTCCAATTTTTGTTTTGCATTCAACGCATAAGAATTAGTAGCAAAATTTACCGTAATAGCGGGCACTGGTTTATTGATTTGATAAACCGGAATAAATTTTAATTCGGTTCCATCATTACCTTTTACAATGCCCATTATCGGCGTTGTGGGTCCAACTATTACATTTGCAAGACAGAAGTTAGTTGTAGTTTCACAAACCGTCTCATCGCGAACTTTTACCAAATATGAAATTGCGTTTGGCGATTTATCCCAAGTGAATACTATCTCCGATAGTTTCTTTTGATCAGCGACCGGATTTGCCGGGGCTTGTGGCAGAACTGTTACTGGCATACTTATGGTTTTTTGTTGCCCATTATCTGAAACTACTACATCAACTTTAGTTACTCCGCTAAATCCACTCTCTGCAACCACTTTTACATCAGTACCATTTACTGTAACAGTCGCAATTCCCTCACCCGAAGCACGGCTTGTGTTAACCGAATTCGAAGAATTTGAAGTAGCAGCGTTAATTTTCTCTAAAATCCTAATGTTTACAATTTTTAACAGCTTGTCATCGGAACTTCTAATCGTGACTATGGCTACACCTGAATTAAGGTCAGAGATATGGATTGTTCCAAGGTCATCAATAGATATTTTGCCGGAGCCCGTAACTCCTGCTTTCCAACCATAAGTTAAATTGAAATTACTAATCTGAATGGTGGCGCCACCAGGCATAATTACTGGGTTTTCAAGAATAGGAATTGGGTTTCTACTTACAGCTGATTGCGTATTTGCACTCTTAGTTGGTTCCGGAGTTGGCGTAACTAGATTTTCCGGATCAATTGTTCCATCCGAAGCTATCTCAATTGGCGTTGCACTTGGCGTTGCACTTGGCGTTGCACTTGGCGTTGCACTTGGCGTTGCACTTGGCGTTGCACTTGGCGTTGCACTTGG
>CAEZUF010000019.1_pt1 | contig 12369 bp, 13 predicted proteins | sample 7264401 | NCBI WGS metagenome assembly CAEZUF01 (sample SAMEA6813823, study PRJEB35770) | uncultured Actinomycetes bacterium | biome: Freshwater; feature: Freshwater reservoir; material: water | place: Czech Republic | collected 2016-04-20 | depth 0.5m m | reverse complement strand
TGCACATCAATGATTACACCATGATGATCAACGCCACCCCAAAATGAAATTGGTTGATCAAGAATTAACAATTCGCCACTACTACTTCCGGGATGTAGCGCTCGCCCGGTTAGGGTTTTAGAACCAGAGAGCATCGTTGCGCACCAACTTTCCAGCTCTTGCCGAAGCAATACATTCTTTAACCGACCCTAAGATCGTCTCAATTCCCAAATTACCAGGGGCATACCATGCCCATTTTCCAGAATTAGTCATCACAGTTTTAATTTTTGGATTAAGTATCGGTGTTACATATGTACAAGTATCGGTAACAATTCGGCCACCAGCATTTTTAAGGATTTGGGCATAACCTAAAGCTTCAGCTCGCTCTAATACACCCCGGCTCGTGGAAACATAAAAATCTATTGACGGAGAAAACTTATCGCCGCCTTCTAATTCTTTTGCAAGATTTTCAAACTCAGCGAGTGAAAAATGAGGTGTACCTAAACTAACTGCATCAAGATCATCTCCAACTGCAGTAGTAAGTCGATCTCGTGATGCTCGCAATTGCGCGGTAGATATTTTGATCGTCTCGACTTTGGCATTTACTACCGCCGCTAACGTTGGAGCTTCTGGAGTCACCCCAACAACATGAAATAAACCTACGCCACCAGCAGATGCCGCAGTTGCGCCAAGTCCCTTGAGTCGATCCTCAGTTAACCCACCATCTGAAAGATCACCAGGCAATCCGATCATCGCAGCCACTTTACTTTCAGCGATATCGCCTAAGAGCGCACCAATTGCTGGCCATGCACTTTCTTCTTCTAACAACTCACGTGATATCCCAGAAAAATCAAGAACTAATGCAGCTTTTCTACCTTCATCGGTATGTAGCCCTGCAAATGGAACTCGACCAACAATTGCAGCAGAGATATCTAAAAAATCACCATACCGATCGGTCCGCGCACCTAATACTGAATTTGCAAAGACGATTGCATTTGATTCGGCCCAAGCAATTTGCGTTCCAAATGATGGTCGATGTCCGGTCTGATACGGCGCACATGTCCATGTCGCTTCGCAACCAAGAGCGAGATGCGCATCCATTAATCGTCGGCCATTGGTAGCTAACGTTGCATCAGCATGAACCAAGTCTGGATGTAATAAATCTAGTGAACTAACATTTGTAGTAGTTCTAACTTTTACCTTGCCACCAAGTTCCACGAGTTTTTCGGTATATTCAAGACCAGCAATTCCATGATAGAGACAGCCATCTGCATGTGCCGATTCAATTTCAATTAATCGCGTTGCTTGATTTGCTTTTGCAACCCCAACAATTAACCGCATGCACATTGCAATTGCAGGACCGTGTTCACCCGCAAGCATCGCTTGTTCTAGTTCAGTCAAAATCAATTTCTTCATAAACTTACGCGCCAGCAACAGCTTTCTCGATTTGCTCTACATGGCTACGCGGATGGTTGGTATGGTTCTTGATCCATTTAGCAACCGTGTAATTACCTTTATCGGTATGCACACCAGATCTTTCAAGGTCTTCAAGACTTAATCGCTTAAGAATGTCCAAGGATGCTGCGCGCACAGATTTAAATACTGCTATCGAATTCTCAACCGGAAGTGTCGTATAACCCAGAACCGCGTTCTCTGCCCACATCCCTTCGTCCCAGCCTTGAATAGTTGATCCCGCTGGTTCTGCCATTAATTTGCGGATGCGCACATACGACTGGGTTTCGCTATCTGCAAGATGATGAATAACTTGTCGTGGCGTCCATTCACCAGGAGCTGACTTATCCAGGTCTGTCGGCTTTAAACGTGAAACCAATTCTGTGAAGTATTTAGTCGCAGCTTCATAATCACGTGCATAATCAATAATCTCCATGGCTTGAGTGTAGGCGGATTAATGCGAACTAAAGCAAATTAGAACACCATCGGATTTACCTAAGCCCTAGTTGGAGCGCTTTCTAACTCATCCCTATCTACAGTAAACTCCAAGAATTATGGCAAAGAAAATTGCGGTCGTAACTGGTCCATGTGGCGCTATCGGCAGCGCAATCGTCGCCCAATTAATTAAAGACGGGTTATTGGTAGTCGGTTTAGATATTAATCAAGCAGAATTAGTTGAGATGTCAAAGCAGTATTCTGACGATTTCACTGGAATCGAAGTTGATTTAACAGATGCGCCCGCAATCGCGCAAGCATTTAAAGAAATTGAAAGTAAATTTGGTGGCGTTGATGCTCTAGTAAATAACGCAGGTAATTGCTTTATGTCAGAGTTTCCAAATATCCCAGCCGCCGAATTTGAATTACAGATGTCCATAAACTTCTCCGCCGCATTTCATTGCTCGCAAGCCGCAGTAAAACTTATGTTAGGCCGACCTGGAATTAGAAAAATCGTAAGCATCTCTTCCAATGGCGCATATAACTTCGATGTATTCGATCCACCACATTACCGAGCTAGCAAAGCCGCTTTAGACACTTTAACTAAAGACCTAGCCCGCCGTTATGCCAACGAAGGAATCTCGGTCAACTCAATCGCACCAGCAATGACTGAATCCCCGTTATTTAGCGTTGTAAGTAAAGAAGTATTAGAAAAAGCACTTGCACAAATGCCACGTGGTCATGCGATGAAACCATCCGAGATTGCGGCCTGGGTTGGCTTTCTTATCTCGCCCGCCGGCGATGTCTCAAGTGGAAATGTGATCATCCTCAACCAAGGACGGGATGTTCGTTAACGGTAAGACTCGGGCGCTTTCTTTAGCTCTTTCCATTGTTCTGGTCCATGTCCGTAAATTACAAAAGCATCGCGATCCTTTGCTAATTTCAAAATTCGATGCGCAGTAGCTAACGCTTCTTCTGGATTTGTTGAATCAAGACAACCTTCGGCAACTTCACTCTCGCGCGAAATTGCATCGCTCGTAAGTAAAACCGATCCGGTCTCAGGCAAATCAATCAAGAGCGCCAATTCACCTGGGGTATGGCCCGGTGCATGCAAAACTTTAAAGCCGGGACCTAAATCAAAATCTTCATCAACCAAGATGTATTCGCTATCAGGCCATTCAAGTGGTTGTTTGCCTCGCCAATAAATAGGTTTTGGCAACGCACGCTCACCAGCGCCAATCAAAATCGGAACTCCGGGAAAAGCTCCGATATTTCCAACATGATCAATATGGGTATGCGAAATAATTAATAGATCTAAATCGGATTTACGCAACCCCATTTTTGCTAGTTGTGCTTCAGGTTGGTTCTCTTGCGTAAGTTCCAATACTTTCCCGAATTCGCCTAAATTATCTTCGGCCGAAGCTGCTTCAACATCATCGGCATACTTCTTAGCAAAACCAGTATCAAGTAATACTTTTTCACCAGCACTTGTCACAATTAAGAATCCAGGAATTCCAATTATCCGACCATTTGCATGGACTGTGAAAAGCCCAAAATCCAAAACAGTCAATGAAATCGGGTGACCAGATAACCGTTGCCTATTAACCATGAGGCTATTTCAGCACACTTTCCAATAACTGGTAAAACTTATGAAAATTCTTTACCCTTCAAGTGTGAGTGAAATCAAAATCTCGGTACCGCCGCTAGCAAAACTCCAATCTAGATGGAGCGAGAAATGGCGTGCATTCGATCCAGAGATTCTCCCGATGCCATTTGCAGTTATGGATTACGAATTAGCTGCGCCAATAAAAGCAACGCTTACCTCATTAATCGAAAATTCCGATGCTGGATATCTTGGGAAAATTCCAGAACTTCCCGAAGGATTAGCGCACTTTGCAAAAGCACGATGGGGATGGGATATAAATCCCGCCCAAGTAAAAATCGCTCCCGATGTTGGCGTCGGAGTTATCGAAATTGCACGTTTGGTTACAAAACCTGGCGATAAAATTTTGATTAATACACCGGTCTATTACAACTTCTACAATTGGATCACCGAACTCCATTGCACACTTGTAGATGCGCCGTTAAAAGAAAATAACCTTCGCTATGAATTAGATTTTGCCGCTATCGAAGCAAGTTATGCCACCGGAGTTAAGGTTCATATTATCTGCAACCCACATAACCCGGTTGGTGCGCTCTTCACAAAAGCTGAACTCGCAGAATTAGCGGAGTTAGCTAAAAAATACGGGGTGCTAATTGCATCCGATGAGATCCATGCACCGCTGGTTTACCAAGAAAATCCTTTCACGCCATTTCTTGCCGCATCCGAAACTGCGCGCGAAGTAGGAATTGCATTCCTCTCTGCCACAAAAGCATTTAACATCGCCGGTTTGAAATGCGCCCAGATCGTCGCGCAAAGTGATCAAATGTTAAAAATCACGGAACGCTTGCCATTAGCCGTACATTCGCGCGCATCTCTATTTGGCGCAGTTGCATCATCAGTTGCCTATAAAGAGTGCGGGCCATGGCTAGATGCAGTAATTGTTGAATTAGATAGCTCTCGTAAGTACTTGAAAGAGTTAATCGATAAGACAAAGCTAAATATCAAATACCGCGAGCCTGATGCTAGTTATTTCGGATGGTTAGACCTGCGAGAACTTCACTTAGAGGGGGATATCGCCAATCGCTTCATCTCCGAAGGAAAAATCGCAGTTGCTCCCGGTAATTACTACGGTCCATCTGGAACTGGTTTTATCCGGATAAATTTTGCAACTAGCCGTGAATTAATTGCCGAAGCGGTTACCCGAATTGCAAAAACTTTAACTTAACTTCTTACCAATCGATTACTGCGTTATCTTCCCAGAGCGCTCCAGTTATATCGCCAGCGCTAAATTCTCGAGTTGCTAACCAGATTGCAGTAGCTGCACCCTCCGCAGCACTTCGCGGCGCATCTGGGCCACCCATATCGGTTCGCGAATGATTAGGACAGATCGCATCAACCAATACTCCGCGTGAACCTAGCCCGGTTTCATGTGCAAGATTTCGAACCAAGGCATTTACACCAGCTTTACTAACGCGATAAGGCACGAGCCCGCCCGTATTACCCGGCCCAGACATCCGCCCAAGACATGCCGAATAAATAATTACCCGCCCGCTTCGATTTTCAACCATTACCGGAGCTAGCCCATTTACCAGAGTAAAAACCGCATCTAAATTAATCGCGAGCACCCGTCGCCATTCCGCATCAGTTGTCTTAAGCGTCTTCGACATCTTCTCGCTCATCACACCATGGGCCAACATCAATATCTCAACAGTGCCAACACTTTGAATCTGCGCAATCACATTTCGAGTTGCTTCACTATCTGCCAAATCAACCGGAAACGTTTTAATTGCGATATTAGGAAACTCACTCCCTAATTTTGCCGCCGCTTCCTGTAACCGGTCCGCATCTTTTGCTACCAGCGCTAAATCAAAGCCCGCCGCACCTAATCCGCGTGCGCTCTCAAAACCCAAGCCCCGGCTTGCACCACTTACTACCGCTAATCCCATCTGGAACTTCTATGGAATTAGAGTATTAGCGAAGATTTGCCATGCCAGCGCAGACTTAGCAACAAGCGAGAGCGTGATGTAGGTGCGCTCGCCCCGCATGTAATCGCTCCACTTACCAACCTTTTTATATTGCAACCATTGCACTAGTGCGAATGAATTGAAAAACACGAAGATAGTAAAGACGATTCCATAAACAAACGCTGGTGCCGTAGTTTCGCTCGCACCACCGATAGAGAAGACATAAAACATTAGTACTACCCAAGGCACAATCCCAGTTATACATCCAAAGATAAACGGCAACCATCCGCCATTACCTGGGTTCTCATACTTCTCTTGTAACCATCCAAATAAAATCATCGATGCGTTTACACCAAAGATAGAGATGATTGCCGATATTTCAGCAACCCCCGTTACTTGGGCAATTAAAACAATCATCACGGATGAGCTAATCGAGTATTCGACCCATCGGAAGTAATTTCGTTGTGCCGCAAGACCAGCGCTATAACGCGGGAAAAATTGCGGGCTTGCCACAATAAAGTGCGCTAGCGCCGATAACCCTAAGAAGATCGCAACAGTTAACCCGACCGGCGTACTAAACAAAACTATCGGTGGTGCAAATGATGATCCCGGTGGGCCCGACATATATGTCGCGGTAACCGGTAACGCAAAGTCATTGCTCAAGGCCAATACCGCGGCCATTTGAACCAGGTGCAAAATACCAGCGTAGATATTTGTCTTACGAAGATTCATTGCTGTAATTGTTTTTCCCATTTGCATATTCTACCTATCGCTTAAGAATTCGCTTGTTCAAATTCCCGCATCAATTCTCACTTCCGCTTACTTGAACCGCCCTTAGCAAATATTAGTATCAATACTAGAGCGAGGGTAACTAGTAAGAACTTCATAATTGAATCCTAGGCCAAAACTCAATTATCCAAGCATGTCTGATTACTAGCTCAGTGGGCCTGCGCAAGAACTTATGGAACGAGTAGAGTCATGAGATGAAGCGTTATCCCAAACTAATTAGATTCTTTGGAATAATGCTTTGTTTTCTAATTTTGGATTTTAAAACTGCATACGCAATAGAAGGCGGCTCTGATGCGCTCAATAGCCCATTTGTTGTTCCTGTAAATACCATTGTTAGTTCTAGTATGTATGGTGGTTGTAGTGGTGCACTACTTTCTCCTTACATAGTTGCTACTGCTGGGCATTGCATACTTGACAGCAGTGGGCTAATTTCAAAAGAAATTTATGTTGGAGAAGCGGGTCAAGAAAATTCCAATAATTTCATTAAATGGAATCGGGTCACAAGCATAGAAATCACTTCTAGTTATCAAGGCGGTGCAGATGGAAAAGTTGGCAAAGACGATATTGTATTTTTGCTGCTAGCAAATCCGCTCAAGTATTCAACGCCAGTTAGACTCGCTTCAGAAGCCGAAATTTTGAATTTTAAAACAAGTAAATCGCAATTAAAGATTTTAGGTTATGGCATCGTAAGCGACAAAGGTGAAACTTCAATAAAACCCAAGTCTATGAATGCTTCTTTTAGCCCGATTACTGCATTAGATAGCAATGCAGCTTATGCCTCATCTGCAAACTCTGATGCTTGTTCTGGAGATTCAGGTGGACCAGTATTGAGTATAAGTGCTAGTGAAATTATTGTTGTTGGCATTACAACTGGAATTCGGAAGTCGGTCAATTGCACTAAAGCTGAAACAGATGGAAGTTTCCTTACATTGTTTAGCCTTATTAGTCGTTATACCAATCTGGCATTCGCAGCCGCGACCAAGAATACCGAGAAGATGGTTGCTAATAATATTTTGTCAATTAGAAAGCTTGAAGAATCAATTGCAGCATTAGAGGAAGAAAACTCGGGTTTATTAGACGCAAATGCTGATTTCAATGATGAAAACGAGAAATTGAAAATAGATGTTGAAGACCTTAAGACAGCGTTTTTAGAAAACCAAAATAACATTATTGATTTAGAAAAACAAATAGAGGAATTGCAAATTCAAATTGAACTCTTGAAAGAACAAATCCCTACAACTATCACCTGTATTAAGGGTAAATTGACTAAGAAAGTGACAGCAGTTAAGCCTGCCTGTCCTTCCGGATATAAGAAGAAATGATTGATGCTAGATCAATGACCCCCCGCCTTAATGAGGTCGTCCCATTCCATACTTGGGCAGAGACTAAAGATGAAGTTTAAAGCCACTATTTCCGACATAGAAATTTTTAGCTGAATTAATTACCGTGGCAACTATGTGTAAGTGTTTGATGGTTAATTTTTCGACCTTTCGGCGCATTTTGTGTTGGCAGGTCGGTTGATGGGGTTCTCTATCGAAAAGTCAGTTCATATAAGTACACTGAACTCATGAGGACGGCTATCACATATGCAAGTATCGCAATCGTTGAATTCTTGGATGCAGAAAAAATTGCCGTAGAAGTAATTTCAGTCACCCCTGAAACATGTGAGCTTTCTGGAGCATGGCTAGTTGAAGGAAACAATTTAGATAAACTAAATCAGATAATTGCAGGTCGACTATTGATCTTTATCGGGGATAAGTCTGTGCAAGAAGATTATGTTGCTCTCCAAACAGCGTCAGTGGTGAATCTACAAGAATTCATTGATGAGGCGATGGCAGATGTCACTTCTGCCACTCGAGCATTTGGCGAGTATTTGTCTCAAAACAAGCATGAGTATCTGGCATATATGTCAATCAAAGTTGCCGATAGAAAACTTTTGCCAAAAGTAGTTAAAATGAAGTTAGCGCCTCCTGAATTCTATGAATGGCCAGAGACGATTTCCTTGAATTCTTCTGAAGAAGTTCTGACATCATTAGGAAAATTGGGAAAAATCTCAGGGACAGATGAAGATATGAGGAATGTATTAGCAAGTGCTAGATTGATTAAACACTTCATCGACAAGTGGCGCGGCGATGAAATAGAACGTAGAAATAGACTTTATGTATTAGATAGCGAAGCAATAGTGTCTATCCTTCCAACAAGTTGGCTAGAAAAGATTTAGAGCCAGGATCAAAAAGTGGGCGTCTCTTTTGTAGCATTTGACTTCGAAACAGCTAATTCGAGCAGAGCTTCTGCATGTTCACTCGGAATGACCAAAGTCCTTGATGGCAAAATTGTTGATTCTATGTATGAGATTTTTAGACCACCTGAAGGATTTGATAGCTTCGAAGGTCGAAATATTGCGATTCACGGAATTCGACCGGAAGATGTTAAGAGTAAGAAACGATTCATAGAAGCTTGGCCAAAGTTTTATGCATTTATCAACGGGTTACCCGTTGTGGCACATTATGCCAGTTTTGATATCTCCGTTTTGAGGGAAGCACTTTCAGCATCAGATTTCTTGTGGCCAGAATTAGAGTATGCCTGCACATACGTCGTTAGTAAGAATCTATTTAACATGGCAAGGCACAAACTTCCTGATGTTGCGCGCGCGGCAAATGTAAATTGGAATGATGCCGAACACCACAACGCATTATTTGATTCTAGAATTTGTGCGGAAATTGTTCTTTCACTCGCGGCGAAATCGGAATCAGATACTCTGCATGATTTTCTGGATAGTTTGAATTTGGAATTTGGACAGCTATTTGAGGATGGTTGGTATACCTGCCGGTCAAGAAATATTCTACAAAAATCGCAACATTCACTTGGATTAAAATCTTCATTACTACGTGAGATTTCAATAAATGAAGAAGCAGATCCGTCACATCAACTCTTCGGTCAAGTTGTTGTATTTACAGGAGTAATCTCAATTCCCAGGCCAGAAGCATGGAAACTAGTTGCTGCAGTGGGAGCAATTCCAAAGGATGGATTAACTAAGAAAACTAATTACTTGGTGCTTGGGGAACAGGACTTAAGTAAGTTAAAGGCTGGTGAGACTAAGAGTGGTAAGCAGCGAGAGGCTGAAGCCTTGAAAGCGTCAGGTTCAGATATTGAGATTATTGATGAGAGAGATTTTTTTGCATTGCTCGAACCGCAAGAATGGCGAGTAGATCGACTAAAACAGTCGAAGTATGAATAACTTCAGCAACCAACTACTCAATAAACACTTCCCCCATCCCTTTCCAAGATCCCGTACTTAATCATCTGCCGTCTAATGGCTGCGGTATCTGGGTGGTAGGTGGCTGTTACTGCATTTAACTCTTTTTCAGGGTATTTAGTATCAGGAGTTATTTTCTTGGCAATCACTTTGAGTACTGCAATCTTCTTGGCAGGTTTAACAGGGATGCTACTTAGCATGCCATCAGGGGCAAAGAACTGATCTATCTACTCGATCATGGGATTAAGTGTAAAAAGTTAATCACTCTTCAATTAAGAGTTAACAGAAAGATTAACAAAACACCGCAATCACAATATTAAGAATAGTTAGTTCCATCATTGGGCCCATGCGCGGGTGGATGGGGATGCCATTTTGAGCGTAATGGCAGGTCAGGAGGGTGTCGGGCGTACCTGTAAAAATCTTGGGTACAGGGTAGATTTCCGTCCAGTCTCTTCCCTCGGAGAGGCATTGAATGGGGAGTAATAGAGTATGAATAAAAAGATTGGAATGCGTTTTGGCATAGTACTTGCCAGCGTTGCGCTTATCGCGAGCGGAACTGTTGCGGCACATGGTGCTGCAGTTCCAAAGGGTAAGGCAGCTGCAGGATTGCAATGTGCTGCTGCTGGTTTAGTTTCAGCCGGCCGTGGTGTTGAAGGTTCAGATCTAACTTGCATTACTGCAACATTGGGAACTGCAAAAGATTCTAAGGTTTGGGGATATAAAGATCTTAAGCCACTAACTTCAATCGAATTCGTATCATCATCAGCAATTGGTGGCGGATACGGAACAACTGCGATCGCTGTTGGCGATGCGCTTAAAGCAGAAGGTTTGCTTGGTTCATACACTGTTAAGTATTTCTCAAATGCACCGCTTGGCGTTGGATACTTCCAAGGTGAAAAGAATCGTAAAGATATGTTGCTCATCACCGGTTTTGCTATGCCTGGTGGTCTTGCACTAAATAAATCAACTTTAGATATGACCAATGCAAAGCCAGTTGCAGCGTTCTTGCGCGAAGCTGAAGTTATTGCAGTGCCTACCGCCTCAAAGTTGAAGACAATCAATGATTTACTTGCAGTAATCAAAGCAAACCCAAAGACTGCAATTGGTGGCGGTAACTTAGGTGGCGTTGACCACGTAACAATCGCAACTATTGCTGCAACTATTGGTGTTGCTGCAACAGATTTGAACTATGTTGCCTACTCAGGTGGCGCAACTCTTACTCCAGATCTACTAGCAGGACGTGTAGTTGCTGGCGTTGCTGGAACTTCTGAATGGTCAAAGTATGTTTCTGCTGGAACTATGCGTTTACTTGCAGTTACATCTCCAAAGCCACTCACTGTGGTTAAAGGTAAGACTTTGATTCAACAGAACATCAACCTAACTTTCGGTAACTGGCGCGGAATGTTGGCTCCGGCTGATCTTCCAGCTGCTGAGTACCTAAACATGCTCAAAGTTATTGATACTGCCCATGGATCAGCTTCATGGAAAGCGATGCTTACAGCAAAGTCATGGATTGATGAATATCGAGCTGGAACTGCATTTACGACTTGGCTAAAACCAGAAGTAGCTGCAATTTTGAAGATCCTCAAGGATTTCAAACTCTACTAAGAGTTTAAATCTTTGAAATTGAACTAATTTGTTCAAATTAAAAGAAGGCGCAAGGAGTGAACTCGCATTCGTGGGTTCACTCCTTCTCCTTGGTCTAATAGTTATTTGGGATACCTCCCGCACCGAATTACCAGCTTTAAATATGACGATTAGTCCGAAGTTATTTCCATTAATTATTGGGTGGTTTTTGATAGCACTTTGCGCGATTCTCGCTATCCAAATTATTCGTGGTGGTACCGCGGTGCCAGAGGGTCTAGGGGCTGGCGATAAAATTGAGAAGTCTGATTACAAGACTTTTGCTTTTGTTTTATTATCTTTTCTCTCTTATATAGTTTTAATTACCCGCGGTGGCTTTGTAGTAGCGAGCACTGTGGTTTTTGTAGGAATTGCTTTTTCATTTGGGAATCGAAAATTTGGTAGAACTTTGTTAATTGGGCTGATATTCGCAGCTGTGACTTATTTTTCTTTTACTAGGTACTTACATGTAGATCTACCGGCTGGCATCTTAAAGGGGATTTTGTGAACAACGTTTCCTCATTAATGGATGGCTTTGTTAGCGCTTTAACATTCACAAACTTAGGTTTTGGTTTATTAGGCACCTTCTTAGGAACGTTAGTTGGCGTATTACCTGGAATTGGGCCCGCGTTAGCGATTGCGTTATTGCTACCGATTACTTACACCGTTGCGCCATCGTCTGCGTTAATTATGTTTGCTGCGATTTATTACGGCGCAATGTATGGCGGATCTACAACTTCGATTTTATTAAATACACCTGGTGAGAGCGGATCGGTTATGACTGCGCTCGAAGGAAACCAGATGGCGCGGCGCGGCCGCGCTGGTGCAGCACTTGCGACTGCGGCGATTGGATCATTTATTGCGGGTTCAATCGCGACATTAATTTTGGCTTTTGCCGCTCCAGAGATTGCGAATTTAGCGATCAAAGTAGGCGCAGCTGATTATGTAGCTTTGATGTTGGTGGCATTTACCACCGTGGGGTCGCTGCTTGGATCTTCGCAAATTCGTGGCTTTATCTCACTAGCTGTTGGGTTGGTGCTTGGACTTGTTGGCGCTGATTTGCAGTCCGGGTTAACGCGATTGGCATTTGGAAATGTGAGCGCGAGCGAAGGAATTGAAACGGTGATTGTGATTGTTTCTATTTTTGCGTTGGGTGAAGCTCTATATATAGCGAGCCGATTTAAAGATTCTGGTTGGACCATTATTTCCATGAAGGGCAAAGCGTTAATGTCGCGCGAAGATGTGCGCCGTTCTTGGAAACCTTGGCT
>CAEZUF010000014.1_pt1 | contig 13795 bp, 9 predicted proteins | sample 7264401 | NCBI WGS metagenome assembly CAEZUF01 (sample SAMEA6813823, study PRJEB35770) | uncultured Actinomycetes bacterium | biome: Freshwater; feature: Freshwater reservoir; material: water | place: Czech Republic | collected 2016-04-20 | depth 0.5m m | reverse complement strand
TGAAATGAAATCGTTAGCACTTACTGATCGCGATGGACTAGCTGGCGCAATCAGATTTGTAGAGAGTTGTCAGAAGTACAACGTTAGCCCAATTCTGGGCGTTGATTTAAAATATAAAATTAACGGTACAAAATCTCGGATTACTTTAATCGCTAAATCTGGCGGCGGTTGGACATCTTTAGTTCGCTTAGTAACTGCAATTAATACTTTTGATCCAGAGAATCCGATACTAACTCTAGATTTGTTACAGAAGTTTTCAAATTATACTAAAGATTTATTAGCTCTACACGGAAGTGAATCTGCAATTTCACAAGCTTTAGTTAAGCGCGATTATAAAAAAGCTATGGCGATTTTTAATAGCGGAGACGAACTTTTTGCAGATCAAGCGATTGAATGCGTTTCACATTTAGCTGCTGGTGATGGCCCTTACTCCACAACGCACGCTGGGCGGATGTTGGGATTTGCTAGAGATAATGACTTACCAGCAGTGATAAGCAATGCAGCTCGAATGTTAGATCGAAGTGATGGCCCAGTTGCGGATATTTTAGATTGCTCACGAAATTTAGCGCCGCTTCATGAAAGTAATGTAGAGCGAAGAAATAGCGAAGGTTTTTTCAAGAACAGCAAAGAGATGGTTGCGATTGCAGATTTAATTTCTAGAGCTGCTGGAGAGCGTAATTCTCGCCATTTACTAAAGGAAACCGCGGCTTGGGCAGAGCGCGCAATACTTTCACCGGTTAGTGATCTTGGTTTAGGTGCGATTCATTTACCAGAACACCATGTTGTTGGAGCAAAAGATGAATTAGATATGGCGCGATTATTTCGAGAGCGCTGTTTTTCTGGTTTGAATTGGCGATATGGCGCATCTACATTATTAAAAAAAGCGGAGGCGCGGCTTGAAGATGAGTTAACTACAGTTCGCACCCTTGGCTACGAATCATATTTTCTAACCGTTGCCGACATTACCGATACTGCGAGAGCGAGTGGAATTCGAGTTGCTGCGAGAGGGAGTGGTGCTGGTTCATTAATTTGTCATGTACTTGGAATTTCTGGAGTGGAACCGATTGCTCATGGTTTATTGATGGAGCGTTTCTGTTCGCCACTTCGGCGGGCGTTGCCAGATATTGATATCGATGTTGAATCAGCTCGCCGGTTAGAAATATATAACCAAGTATTTAGTAAATATGGCGATCCAAATTGGCGAAAACCCGGAAACAGTTCAAGGTGCGCAACAGTCGCGATGGTTGATACTTATAGAGCGCGCCATGCAATTCGTGATACTGGTGCAGCTCTTGGTTTACCACCGATGGAGATAGATTTAATTGCAAAATCAATTCCGCATGTTAGAGCAAGGAATATTTCGCAAGCTTTAGATAATTTGCCCGAGCTGAAGAATTTAAATTTAAATACTCCGCTAATAAAAATGGCAATTGGGCTAGCAGAACGACTTGATGGCCTGCCACGAAATCTTTCGATGCATCCATGTGCAATTGTCTTATCCGATGGCGCTTTTTTAGATCGAGCGCCAATTCAAATAAATGCCAGTGGTTACCCAATGGTTCAATTTGATAAAGATGATGTAGAAGCAATTGGGTTATTGAAGTTGGATGTACTTGGAGTCCGGATGCAATCTTCGCTCTCGTATGCAGTTCAGGAAATTGAGCGGAGTCAGGGGATAACGGTAGATTTGGATTCAATACCGCTAGATGATCCAAAGACTTTCGAGTTAATCCAATCCACAAAGACGTTGGGCCTATTCCAGATTGAAAGCCCAGGACAGCGTGAACTAATTGGAAAGTTTGCACCGGAAACTTTTACAGATTTGATTATTGATATTTCGCTCTTCCGTCCGGGTCCAGTAAAGAGCGACATGATTAAGCCATTCCTAAATGCGCGCCATGGTTGGAAGTCACCTCAGATATTTCATCCCGATTTGTATGAAGCTCTTCATGAGACTGAAGGTGTTGTGGTATTTCATGAACAGGTGATTCGAATCATTTCTACGTTGACCGGCATTTCATTTGCAGAAGCAGACGAGAAACGGCGTGCGCTTAGCTCTCCGGAAGGGCAGCAAGAAGTTTGCGATTGGTTTTATCCAGCAGCTCTTTCAAAAGGTTACCAACTGCCAGTTGTTACTGAAATTTGGGAGGTACTTCGCGCTTTTGCATCTTTCGGATTTTGCAAAGCCCATGCTGCTGCTTTTGCGCTACCTACATACCAATCCGCTTGGTTAAAAACCCATTACCCAGCAGCTTTTTTAGCAGGAGTCTTAACTCACGATCCGGGTATGTATCCGAAGCGGTTGATGATGGATGAAGTTCGCCAACTTGGAATTGGGATTGGTGTTGTTGATGTAAACCACTCAACTCGTAACCATAGAGTGGAAGTAGTCGGCGGTAGAGAATCAATCCGCCTCGCACTTCAAGATATATCTGGGATTAGCGACGGCGAAATTACTTCGATTGAGAACGGGCAACCATATTTAGACCTTGCAGATTTTGTTAGGCGATCTGGAGCTAGCCAGCCAATCTGTGAAGCCTTAGTTTTAATTGGAGGATTTGACTCACTGCATAACGGTTTAAACCGTCGCGATCTCTTACTCAATGTAAATGACCTTTATCGATGGTCGCGCTCTGCAACTCGCTTAGGAGGTGGCCAATTAACTTTAGGATTTACACCGGAACTCGAAGCTAGTGGGTTACCAAAAATGACAAAGCGCGAAAAAGTTAGCTACGAGCTAGATCATTTAGGAATGGATGTATCGCACCATGTAATCGAATTTTATGCAGCATTTCTAAATGAGATTGGAGCAGTCAGATCAAGCGAGCTTTTGGCACAACGTTCTGAATCCAGCGTCTTGGTTGCTGGAATTAAAGTCGCGCTACAAACTCCACCAGTTCGTTCTGGCCGCCGGGTTATTTTTTTAACTCTTAACGATGGTTACGGGTGTAGCGATATAACTTTTTTTGAAGATATGCAGAGCTCATACGCCCAACTTTTATATGGATCATCACTCTTTCTAATTAGGGGGATTATCCGTCGAACTGGTGCCCGCGGAATCTCGCTTCGCGCAACTGGGGCGTGGGAATTATCAGCGGAATTCGAAAAATGGCGTAACCTCACAGTTTGTGAGCGGTGAGATGGAAATTAACCAAGCGCTACCAACAATTCTTCATGTTGATATGGATGCCTTTTATGCATCAGTGGCTGAGTTAGATAACCCGCAATATAAAGGTAAACCACTGGTTGTTGGCGCTGGTGCAAGAAGCGTGGTGCTATCGGCAAATTATGCAGCGCGTAAATTTGGAATCCGTGCTGCTATGCCGGTAGGCAGAGCACAACGCATGGCACCGCATGCAATTTTTTTAGCGCCAGACCATAAAAGGTATAGCGAAATTTCGGAACGAATAATGGAAATTTTTAGTAAGTACACGCCACTGGTTGAACCAATCTCACTTGATGAAGCGTTTCTAGATGTGAGTGGCTCTGAAAAGTTATTTGGAACTGGGCGTGAAATTGCAATCGCAATCCGTAAAGAAATTGAGACACAAGAGGGCATAACTTGCTCGGTGGGAATTGCGACTTCAAAGTTCATTGCAAAATTAGCATCAAGCCGGTGCAAACCTAACGGAATGTTAGAAATTGCTCACGATCGGGTGCTCTCATTTCTACACCCACTGCCCGTATCTGAAATTTGGGGAGTTGGCCCAAAAACTAACGAGGAGTTACTAAGATTAGGGTTAAGAAGTGTTGCTGATATAGCAAATACACCAAGGCAGACTTTAATCCGCGCATTAGGCGAAGCCACTGGATCTTCACTTTATGAATTAGCTTGGGGCAGAGATTATCGAGATGTAATTACAGACGAACCAGAGAAAAGTATTAGCGCCGCCGAAACTTTTGCATACGATTTAGAGAACGAAGAAGAAATTCTCCGAGAATACTTACGGCTTTGTGAGAAAGCGACTTCGAGAATGCGCGCTCGAAATTTACGGGCAAAAACTATTTCGATAAAAGTTAGATTCGCTGATTTCAAAACTATTTCAAGATCAAAAACTTTCTCACTTGCAATTAATGGAACCCAGGAAACATTTGCGGTTGTAAAACAACTTTATAAAGCGCTAGACATCGGCGGTGCAAGATTGCGATTAGTCGGCGTTGGACTCGAAAATCTGGTGGAGAGCGAGGGAGTTGCCCACCAACCGCTCCTAGGTGAGCGTGAAATTGGCTGGGCAGAAGCGGAAGCGGCAGTCGATAAGGCAAGTGCCCGCTTTGGCAGCGGTTCAATTAGGCCAGCCAGGTTGGTAGAAAGTGAATCCACACCAAGTTCTGAGCAAGAAACTAATTAATTCGACTTTAACAGTGAGTAATACTGGACTAGTGTGCGGTTATGCCTCTTTCCGAACATGAAAAGAAGCTTCTTGCCGAGATGGAAGAAGCGCTTTCAGTCGATGATCCGCGCTTAGTTTCAACGCTAACCGGTCGCGCCCGGACCCCCGCGAAAAGTCGGATTTTACTTGGCCTAGCTCTTCTCGCTCTTGGCTTAATTACGCTCTTAAGCGGCCTTATTTCACAGACAATTCCGCTCGGCATCCTTGGATTTATTATTGCGCTTTCCGGAGTAGTCCTAGCAATTTCAAATTTAGCTACCCCGCAATTTGGAGCACCTGGCAAAAGTACAAAGGCAAAAAAGAGTGGCTGGAGCGCTCGATTAGAAGAACGTTGGGATCGCCGAAATTACGAATGATTAAGCGTTAATTCAGAGCCTTAACCCGCCTCGACCAGGCGGGTTTTTTTGCGCCCAAAAACAACTCCGACCATGTGGGGAGTGGTGGGGTTGGAAAGGGAAATAAATGGGGATAGGTGGTTGAAAATGGGGGGAAAGGGAGTAAAGTGGTGATTTAAGCGGGACGGGGGTCTCGCAAGGCTAAACGGGGAGGTTCTTATGTTTCTTGGCACTCATGAACCTCGCTTAGATGAAAAAGGCCGATTAATTCTTCCCGCCAAATTCCGTGATGAACTAGCTAGTGGTTTAGTAATAACTAAAGGACAAGAACGTTGTCTATATGTATTTCCGGCAACTGAATTTCACACAATTACTGAACAACTACGCCAGACGCCATTAACTGCAAAATCATCGCGCGATTACATGCGTGTGATGTTTGCGGGTGCACATGATGAGATTCCAGATAAACAAGGTCGCGTAACCATTCCGTCTGGTTTACGCGACTATGCAGGTCTTGCAAAAGATTGCGTTGTAATCGGTGCAAATACTCGCGTTGAAATCTGGGATGCAACATCTTGGAAAACATATCTCGCAGATCGCGAAAAGAATTTCGCAGAAGTTTCTGAGGAGGTATTTCCGGGCCTCTTTTAAGCCTTAAAAAATCTATCTATTTTGGCCACTGCCGACCTTTCGAAAACGGCGCCACTTCCCCGGTGCCGTTTACCCCCAGATCCGTCGGCCGGCAGTGACCAAAGTAGATAGCAAATCGGAAATAAAGAAATAAAAGTTTTTTTGGGAAATAGTTATGAAAGGGGAAGTAGATGCAAGTACATAAGTCCGTCATGTTAGACCGTTGCATTACTTTGCTCACTCCAGCTATAGAACGAAATTCGAATCCAATTGTTATTGATGCAACGTTGGGACTTGGCGGCCATTCAAAAGCAATACTTGAAAAATTTCCACAAGTTAAAATTGTTGGCCTTGATCGCGATCAGAGCGCGATGAAAATCGCAAAAGAGAATTTACAAGAATTTGCAGAGCGAATAACCATCATTCACGCAGTTTATGACGAGCTACCTTCAGTTCTTGATTCTCTTGGCTTTAAGAAGGTAGATGGAATTCTTTTTGACCTTGGTGTTTCATCTCTGCAATTAGATGAAGCAGAACGCGGCTTCTCATATTCGCAATTAGCTCCACTTGATATGCGGATGGATCAATCGGATCCGCTCTCGGCTGCAGTGGTTTTAAATACATATACCAAAGGCGAATTAGTGCGGGTATTACGTAATTATGGTGAAGAAAAATTTGCATCAAGAATTGCGGATAACATAATTAAGGCTCGAGCTAGCGGACTTCTTAACAATACAAAAGACTTAGCCGAATTAGTGAAATCAAGTATTCCAGCAGCTACACGTCGCACTGGCGGTAACCCAGCAAAGCGTACTTTTCAAGCACTTCGAATTGAAGTAAATAATGAATTGAAAGTTCTGGAAACTGCAATTCCAGCTGCGCTTGATCGGCTAAGCGTTGGTGGCCGGATGGTAGTTATGTCGTTCCAGTCCCTCGAAGATCGAATCGTAAAGCGATTTTTTGCTGATGCTTCTGAGTCCAAATCTCCACGTGGGTTACCGATAGAGATGACCGAGTTCGCTGCTAAATATAATTTGGTATTCCGCGGCAGCGAAAGTGCAAGCGATGAAGAAATTGAAAGTAATTCAAGAGCGCAGTCTGTGAAATTGCGTGCAATCGAGCGGATTGCAGCATGATGGCACTTCGCAACTTAGCGCCTAGGGTTGAACTCTCGCCTCGCAAATTAAGAAAGCAATCAACTAAGGCTTTCTTAAAGATTGTTCCAGATTTAAGTATTGATAGCGCTCCTGGAACTAGCAAAGCATTTGTTGCTTTTATTTTAGGAATATTTGGAGTTGGCTTCGCGGCGCTACTTACAATAAACACATTATTAACGCAAGACGCTATCAAAATACAAACGCTCAAGATTGAATCGCTTGCTATAAATGAAAACCGTGAAGCAATTCTAAAAGAAGTGGAGCGCCTCGCAAGCCCGGAGGAATTAGCAACCGCGGCCATAATGTTAAATATGCGACCTTCGCAATCGCCTGAATTTCTAAATTTGGATCCTTCAAGCAAGCCGGCAGAACTGGCGTTAAAACCATGACTAGAAATACCTTGGTTGAGCGCAGAATCAAATTTTTAGTAGCTGGATCTTTTGTAGTCCTGTTAGCTTTTTCAGTCCGATTGGTCGATGTACAAGCAGTTAGAGCAGCAGGAATTTCAGCAAAAGTAACCAATGAATTAACTAAGAAAAAGATACTGCCGGCTCCTCGAGGCACCATTACTGATGTCAACGGTAGCGAATTAGCTCGAAGCGTTATTTCATATCGCGTTATAGTGGATCAAAGCATTATCGCCAACCCAGCAAAATTAGCTGCAATCGCAGCACCAATCTTAGGAATGAATACCGCTAATCTAACAGCGCAATTAACGGGAAGTAGAAGGTATGTAGTTATTGCGCAGAGCATTTCACCAACAGTTTGGAATAGTTTGACTGCTTCAATTAAGAGTTACAACGAAAATTTAGGCAAATCTAAAGACGGCGCTTCCCAGCAATTAGCTGGCTTCTTTTCAGAGCGCCTGTACACCCGTGAATATCCGTCAGGCTTTCTGGCAGCTTCGGTAGTTGGATTTATTAATCAAGCGGGTGTTGGAGCGGCTGGATTGGAATATGCTCAAAATACACTTTTAACTGGAACCGACGGCGAATACTTATATGAAAATGGTGGCGGCGCAATCATCCCAGGAACACAACAAGTTACTGTGGAAGAGAAAAAAGGCAACAGTATAAAACTTACAATTGATAAAGATATTCAATATGTTGCCATGAAAGCTATTTCTGATGTTGTAAAGAGTTCGCATGCTAAATCTGGCACTGTAATTGTCATGGATCCAAAAACCGGACAAGTGTTAGCTCAAGCGACATATCCAACTTACAACCCTGCAGATACCAAGAATACTGACCCAAGTAAATTTAAGAACCCGGCAGTTGAAGATGTTTATGAGCCAGGATCTACTGGAAAAGTTATAACTTATGCTGCAGCGCTGGAAGAGAAAAAGATCACCCCGTTATCTATATTTACTATTCCTTATGCAATAAAGGTTTCAGATCACACCTTCCATGACCATGAGAAACATGCAACCCAGAGACTTACTGCAACTGGAGCGCTAGCAGTTTCAAGTAATACCGGGGCTATTCAGGTCGGCCAAACGATCTCTAATGACACTCTTTATTCTTACTTAACTAAATTCGGTATCGGATCAAAAACTGGAACTCAATTACCAGGAGAATCCAGCGGTTTATTATCTAAAGTTAAAGATTGGTCCGGAACCACCGCGCCAACTGTTGCTTTTGGGCAGGGTTATTCGCTGACTGCGATGCAAGCGACTTCAGTATTTTCCACGATCGCAAATGATGGCGTGCGAGTTGCACCAACAGTAATAGCTGGCACAAGTGATGCCTCTGGAAATTTCACACCGTCAGCAAAACGTGCGGCTGAGCGAGTAATAAGTCCGGAAACTGCAAAGCAATTGCGGTTAATGATGGAGAGTGTAGTTTCTGCATCCGGTACTGCTGAATCTGCGGCAATTCCAGGTTATCGGGTTGCTGGCAAGACCGGAACTGCAATGAGAATTGATGATAGTTGTTCTTGTTATCGCGGTTACACCGCTTCATTTATTGGTTTCGCGCCAGCAGATAAACCAGCATTTGTTGTTAGCGTGACGATTCAAGCTCCACAAGGAATACATTGGGGTGGTTACTTAGGTGGGCCAGTATTTAAGAAAGTTATGAGTTTTGTATTACAAGATAAAAGAATTCCACCAACTTTAACTCAAAAAACTATATATCCGTTAAATGAAAAAGATTTGAAAGCATCGCAAAAACCATGATAGTTAGAGTTGAGCATCTATTGAGCAAAAGCCTAAAAGAGATTGCTCAATATGTTGGACTTAACTCACAATTCGCAGATGTATCAATTACTGGAATAACTAGTCAGGCACAGTCGGCCGCGGCAGGTGATCTATTTATTGCTCTTCCTGGAGCAAAAACACACGGTGCAAAATTCGCAGAGTTGGCTAGTGCAAATGGAGCTGTAGCGATAATTACTGATAACGACGGAGCGGTGCTAATTACCAACAAAAACTTACCAACGCTGATTACAAATGATCCTCGAGCGCTTGCTGGTAATTTAACCGCTTGGTTTTATGGTTTCCCATTAAATTCAATATTTGGCGTGGGAATAACTGGGACAAACGGTAAGACAACTGTGACATGGTTATTGCACCAGCTTTGGCGAAGTGCAAATATTGACTCAGCTTTGATTGGCACTATTTCTACTCAAATTGGTAGCGAAATTTTACCGAGCAATAAAACCACGCCAGAATCTGATGAATTGCAAGCGCTATTCGCAGTTATGAGAGAACGACATATTCGGAATTTAGCAATGGAAGTAAGCAGTCATGCGCTTTCGCAAAATCGAGTTACTGGATCGAAATTTAAGATTGTAGCTTTCACGAATTTATCGCAAGATCATCTAGATTTCCATGGCTCCATGGAGTCCTACTTTGAAGCAAAGAAATTGCTTTTTACTTTTGAGTACGCTGAAAAAGGATTTATAAATATTGATAATGAATACGGCAATCGCCTCTCAGCAGAAGCAGAAATTCCAGTTATTACGCTTTCAAAGTTTAATCGAAAGGCAAATTGGTATTTCGATTCTGCAGTCGCAACTTCAAGTGGTTACGAAGTTTCCATCAGAGGGTCAGGTGGCATCTTGGTCGAGGGCAAGTTACCGCTATTTGGCGAATATAATTTAGAAAATGCAATCATGGCGGTAGCGCTTGCAATTGAAAGCGGATTAGATCCAATCTTTGTTGGTTCTCAAATGGCAGCGATGAAAGGTGCGCCGGGCAGATTGGAACAAATAGATATTGGCCAGCCTTTTGCTGCATTCGTTGATTACGCGCATACTCCAGACGCTGTAATGCGAGTTTTAGAAAACGTTACGGCATTTACTTCTGGACGCGTTATTGCACTACTTGGCTGTGGCGGAGATCGTGATGCAAATAAGCGTCCATTAATGGGTAGAGCTTTGCTAAATGGCAGCAATGTCGCAGTTTTTACAAGTGATAATCCACGCAGCGAAGATCCGCTAAGTATTTTAAACTCAATGACTGAAGGTTTGAATTTTGAAAGTCCAACCAAAGTAATTGAGAATCGTAAAACGGCTATCGAATATGCAGTTTCGTTAGCGGAACCAGGCGATAGCATCTTGTTACTTGGTAAAGGTCATGAGGTGGGTCAAGAATTAAATGGCGTTACCCATAAATTTGATGACCGAATTGAATTAGCTAAAGCAATTGAAGGTAGATCATGATCCCATTAAGTGTGGAAAAGATTGCCGAAATTGTTAGCGGAGAAATTATCGGAGTTGATCCAAAATTGGTTATAGCGGGTGATTTTTTCTTTGATTCACGCTCGCCCGTAAAAAATGGCGTATTTATTGCGCTTAAGGGCGAAATCAATGACGGCCATGATTTCTTGAATTCTGCAATTGCTGGCGGTGCTGCCATTGCGTTGGTATCTAAATCAGTCGATGTGCCATCGATAAGGGTTGTAGATGTATTAGAAGCACTTGGAAAGCTGGCAAAATTCCTTCGAAGTAATTTAAAGGATTTGAAAGTTGTTGCAATTACTGGCTCGCAAGGTAAGACAACTACAAAGGATTTGCTTTCTCATATTTTGGGAGCTGTAGGCCGAACTGTTTCGCCAGTCGGGTCATACAATAATGATTTAGGCGCCCCACTAACAATTTTGAAGTGTACGGCGGATACTAGATTTTGTGTTGTAGAGATGGGTGCGCGAAGTATCGGTGATATTGCAAAATTATCAAAGATTGCAAAACCAAATGTTGGCGTAGTTCTTAAAGTTGGCAGCGCTCATATTGGTGAATTCGGTAGTCAAGAAAATATCGCAACCGCTAAAGGGGAATTGATCGCTTCGCTAACTACCCAGGATTTTGCGGTTCTGGGGAATTACGATGAATTTACGCCAAAGATGGCTAGTTTAACTTCTGCAAATATTTTAAGTTTTGGAGAGAATAGCAAGTCCGATGTTCGAGCTGCTGATATTGAGTACCGAGAAGGTTATGCACATTTTGATTTAGTAACGCCGCAAGGGAGAGAAGCAGTCGGACTTCGAATATTGGGTATGCATCAAGTTGCCAATGCTCTCGCTGCTGCTGCAGCAGCAACCGCGCTAAATATTCCAATCGAAGTCATTGCTTCAGCGCTTTCTACAGCAGAGATGTCGAGTAAGTGGCGGATGGAACTTAGTGAAATAAATGGTTTATTACTTATCAATGATTCATATAACGCCAACCCGGAGAGCATGATTGCAGCGCTCCGAACTTTGGCGCTAATAAGTCAGGAGCGCGGCGGTAGATCCTGGGCTTTTCTGGGCACCATGCATGAATTAGGTGCAGCTTCTGGGATTGCTCATAGCGATATCGCCACCGCAGCAGCCGCTTTAAGCATTGACCACTTGGTTGCTATTGGAAATTTGCAATATCAAACGTCAGAGCCTATTGAAATGGTTTTGCATCATTTCGGTCAACAAAACGACGCTCATCAACTATTTTCGCATTTTGAAGTTGGCGACGTGATACTTGTGAAGGCTTCCAGGGCTGAACATCTTGAGATAATTGCGGCGGATATTGCTAAATTTTGGCGCGATAAAACTATTGGGATGGAGGAGATGAAGTGAAAGGGATTCTCTTTGCTGGAGCGATTTCGCTATTTCTTAGTTTTTTAGGAACTCCTGCCTTAATTAGATTTCTTGCAAAGCGTGGCTATGGCCAGATCATTAGAGATGACGGACCAACGACTCATCATGTAAAACGTGGCACTCCAACAATGGGTGGATTAATTCTTATATTTGCTAGCTTCGTCGGATATTTCGTCAGTCATTTAGTTTCTGGAGTTCGCATAAGTATTTCTGCACTTTTAATTTTAGGTTTAGTACTAGGTTTAGGAAGCGTTGGCTTTTTGGACGATTGGTTAAAAGTTTCGCGGAAACAATCTTTAGGACTTTCCGGAAGGCAAAAACTCCTAGGGCAAGCCTTCCTTGCTGCGCTCTTTGGAATCTTTGCGACTCGCTTTCCAGATGAAAATAGCTTGACACCAATGTCACTAAATCTTTCTGCAGTTCGGGACACTTCGTTGACATTGGGAGCGGTTGCAGTTGTACTCTGGGCAATTCTTATGGTTTTAGCTACAAGCAATGGTGTAAACCTGACAGATGGTCTAGATGGATTAGCAACTGGTGCAGCAGTAATGACATTTTTAGCGTTTGTATTAATTGGAGTTTGGGAATTTGGTCAAAGTTGCGCAATAAATCTTGGGCCAAAGTGTTACAACGTAAGAGACCCACTCGATCTTGCAGTGCTAGCTGCTGCTTTTAGCGGTGCATGCTGCGGATTTCTTTGGTGGAATGCATCACCAGCGCGAATTTTTATGGGGGACACCGGTTCTTTAGCACTTGGTGGTGCACTTGCTGGAATGGCAATGACCCTTCGCACTGAACTTCTTTTGATTCCGCTCGGAGGTTTATTTGTAATCATCACTCTTTCAGTGATAATCCAGACTGGATATTTTAAATTATCTGGCGGAAAACGGGTATTTAAAATGGCCCCGTTGCAACACCATTTTGAATTACTTGGCTGGGGTGAGGTAACTATTGTTATTAGGTTCTGGATAATTGCAGGGCTTTCAGTTGCGGCCGGCTTAGCACTTTTCTATGCACAATGGGTTGTTGCATAACCTGCCATGTCATTTCTCAAAACTCTTAGAAATAGAAACGTAGCTGTAGTCGGCGCTGGTGTTACTGGAAATGCGATGGTTGATTTTCTAACTAGCCAAGGCGCTATTGTGCAACTCTTTGATGAGAGAAAAGTTTTCCCCGATGTAATTACAGAGGTAACTGGCGAATTAATCAGTAAAACTTCGCTAGTTTGTGTCTCGCCAGGTTGGCGCACCGACCATTTTTTTATTGAAGAATTCCGTAAATTAAACATTGAAATATTGAGCGAAATAGATCTTGCATGGCGGGTTAAGCAAGAAATTGCGCCTAATCAAAAATGGATTGGAGTTACTGGTACAAATGGCAAAACCACAACAATTCAGATGGTTGCCTCAATTTTTAAAGCAGCCGGAATAAACGGATCGGCATGTGGAAATGTTGGCGATACCGTTATTGCAGCGGTTAATTCAACGGAAAAATTTGAGGTATTAGCTCTAGAACTCTCATCTTTCCAAATTGAATGGTCGAATGAGGCTAGGTTTGAGATTAGTTGTATCTTAAATATTGCAGATGACCATATTGATTGGCACGGTTCTTTCGATAATTACGCAAAATCAAAAATAAAATTATTGGGTATGTCGAAAATGGCGCTCTTAAATAACTCTGATCCAGAATTGATTAAGTATTCGGCTAGCTATTCCGGTAAGAAAATATTTTTTTCACTTGAAACCCCAAGATTGGGTGAGTTGGGTTTAGTTGAAAACCTTCTGATTGATAGAGCTTTTAATGGCTCAGAATCTGCCGAAGCGATCGGAGAATTAAAAGATATTGCTCCTGCAGTTCCACACAATGTGTTAAACGCACTTGCTGCCGGTGGTTTGACTCGGGCACTCGGCATTTCGCCAAAGATGGTGCAGCAAGGCTTGAATAATTTTGAATTAGATCATCATCGATTGGAACTAGTTTTGGACCAATCCGACATTAAATGGGTAAATGATTCAAAAGCTACAAACCCGCATGCTGCGTTAGCGGCCTTACTTTCACAATTGTCAGCTATTTGGATTGCTGGTGGGTTAGCTAAAGGTGCTGATATGGACGACTTAATTAAGCGAGGTAAGAATCGGTTCCGGGAAATTATCTTGATAGGCAAAGATAAAGACGCAATTAAGTCTGCCCTTTCAAAATATTCACCAGAT
>CAEZUF010000008.1_pt1 | contig 17487 bp, 15 predicted proteins | sample 7264401 | NCBI WGS metagenome assembly CAEZUF01 (sample SAMEA6813823, study PRJEB35770) | uncultured Actinomycetes bacterium | biome: Freshwater; feature: Freshwater reservoir; material: water | place: Czech Republic | collected 2016-04-20 | depth 0.5m m | reverse complement strand
AATAGTGGTGGCGAAATATGGCTACCAGTTACAGCAATTCGTACCGCACCAAATGCAATTCTAGGTTTCAATCCCATCTCATCAATTAGAACTGCACGAAGCGCAGCGTCAATAGAATCGTGGTTCCAAACCGTTAACGGCGCTAGCGCTGCAAGCGATTTTCGCAATACATCTTTTGACACATCATCCGAAATTTTTGCTTTAGATTCACTATCTATCTCGATAGTTTCGCCAAATAGAAACTTAACCATTTGCGGAACTTCGGAGAGTTTTGCGATTCGTTCCTGAATAATTGGCAAGACAGATTTAATAATCGCCACTTCCGCTACGGTTCCTGTGATAATTCCGGCTCTAACTGCAAATGGCAGTGCGCGAGATAAAAAATCATCAATAGTTAGCGCTCGGATTTTATCGCCATTTATAGCTTCAAGTTTCTTCATATCAAATCTTGCTGGAGAACTATTTACCCGCTCAACCGTAAACAATTCAGTTAACTCTTGCATCGTTACGTTTTCACGATCGTCGCCAGGCGACCACCCTAATAGAGCTAAGTAATTACAGATAGCTTCCGGCAAGAAGCCAGCATCACGATACCAAGCGATAGAAACTTCGCCATTTCGTTTTGAAAGTTTTGTGTTGTCCTGCCCCATCACAAAAGGCAGGTGCGCAAAAATTGGATAATCTTCTGGCGCAACTCCCATTGCTTGATAGACCCGAATTTGTCGTGGTGTTGAAGAAAGTAAATCTTCACCGCGCAATATGTGGGTAACTTTCATAAGAATGTCATCGACTGCTACAGCAAGGGTATAAAGCGGTGATCCATCTGCGCGAGCTAACACAAAATCTGGCACAAACTTATGTTCGAAAACTAAATCGCCACGAATTGCATCATTGAAATGGGTTTCGCCATCTGGCATTCGCATTCGGGTAACCGGTTTACGTCCTTCGCTCTCATACTTGGCAATTGCATCGGCTGAAAGATCTCGGCATTTTCCGTCATAGCCAGGCGCTAAATTTGCAGCTCGTTGTGATTCTCGGCGAGCTTCTAACTCTTCGGTGCTGCAATAACAACGATACGCATCGCCATTATCAAGAAAAGTTTCTGCCCATTTTGCATAAATATCTAATCGCTGCGATTGTAAATATGGTCCATTTGGACCACCAACTTCCGGACCTTCATCCCAATCTAAGCCAAGCCAACGCAAAGTATCGATTGCTGCTGCAATGTATTCATCAGTAACTCGTTCGCGATCGGTATCTTCTATTCTAAAAATAAATTTACCGCCAGTGTGACGGGCATACGCCCAATCAAATAGCGCTGTTCTGATATTTCCAACGTGAAGATCACCAGTTGGGGATGGGGCAAATCGAACCCGAATCTCTTTTGCGGTCGAATTGTTAGCCACGGAGCGAAACCCTATTAGTAAGTGTCCCTAAACCTGCAATTGAAATCGCAACTTCACCATTCTGATTTAGTGGACCAATTCCAGCGGGCGTGCCGGTCAAAATTACATCTCCTGGAAGGAGCGTCATCACATTTGTAACAAATTCAATGATCTCTGGAATCTTAAAAATCATATCTGAGAGTTTTGCACTCTGTTTCAATTCGCCATCAACTGTTGCCGTGATTGCTTGGTCACCTGGTTGGAAGTCTGTATCAATCCATGGTCCGAGTGGGCAGAAGGAATCAAACCCTTTTCCTCTAGTCCATTGACCATCCTTTTTCTGCAAATCTCGAGCAGTTACATCATTTGCAATCGTGTAACCAAAAATGACATCTTTTACTCGTTCCTTTGGAACTTCTTTGCAAATTTTACTAATTACGATTGCTAATTCTGCTTCATGATCTACCCGTTCGCTCATCCGTGGCCATTGAATCAAATCATTTGGACCTATTACAGATGTATTTGGCTTTATAAAAATGATTGGCTCCTCGGGAACTTCACTTCCCATTTCCGCGGCATGGTCGGCATAATTCTTGCCAATACAAACGACTTTACTCCTTGGAATTACTGGTGCTAATAACCGGACATCTTTTAGTAAAACCGTACTCTCTAACTTGTGAACGCCTGCGTAAAGCGGATCACTAGCAATCGCGCGAATCGTTTTTTCATCCTCGAGCACGCCAAAATGTGGATCAGTCCCAAGTACAGAACCTACGGGTGGTGTAAAACGAACAATGCGCATTGCTGAAGTCTAGTGCAGGTTTTTTAGAGCGATTGCTTTGTTGTTGCTTCAGAACTGTTTCGCTCAACAAGGATTGTTCCAATTCTATGCCTTCTGCCAACGATTCTTTCCGCAGTTATTTGCCAACCATGAAGGGTTAAGGTGCTTCCTGGAATTGGAACTCGGCCAAGTATTTTCGCCATATATCCGCCAATTGTGTCAACATCTTCTTGCTCTTCTTCAGATAATTCAATTTTCAAATATTCAGCTAAATCTTCCAAATGTAAGCGAGCAGAAGCTCGCCCTTGATCTTCATCAATCCATTCAAATTCATCTAAATCATCATCGTATTCATCAGCAATTTCACCAACAATTTCTTCTAAAATATCTTCGATAGTAATCAAACCCGCAGTGCCACCATATTCATCGACAACTATCGCTAGATGGATTTGATCTCGTTGCATCTCTTTTAGTAATTCTGATGCGGTTTTAGTTTCTGGAACGAATGTTGCGCTTCTTAAATGTTCTTCAACTTTCTCGCTCTGCTCAGCATCGTGAAATTCATGGCTTCTTAGCGCCAGATCTTTTACGTAAGCTATCCCAATTATTGTGTCAAGGTTTTCATCTATAACTGGAATTCGAGAGAATCCAGATCTAAGCGCTAGCGATAGCGCTTGCCTTAGCGATTTAGATCTTTCAATCCAAACCATTTCAGTTCTTGGCACCATCAATTCGCGCACTAGCGTGTCACCGAGTTCAAAGACTGAGTGAATCATTTCGTGCTCTGATTCTTCCACCAAGCCACGTTCGTGAGCTTGATCTACTAAATCTCTAAGTTCAGCTTCGGTTGCGAATGGGCCGGCGCGAAAACCACGACCTGGTGTTATCGCATTTCCAATCGCAATTAAGAACGTGGTTACTGGACCTAAAATTTTTGCTAAGAAATATGCAATGTATGAAGCTGGGACAGCCCAAGAACTAGCTCGTTGTTTGCCTAATGTTCTTGGCCCAACTCCCACCACTACATAGGAAAGCACCAACATTATTGTGATGGCAGTTGTGATTGCTAGCGCACTGTTATCAATAATTTCTAGGAAACTTTCCGCTACAAAAACGGTTGCGGTTAGTTCACAAGCTTTTCTAACTAGTAATACTACGTTTAAATAACGAGCTGGTTCGTTGATGACTTTTCGGACTAACGCTGCCCGTTTTGGTGATTTTTCCGCAATGTGATCGACTGCGATTCGCGAAATCGTATTAATTGCCGATTCACTTCCGGCTAGAAATCCAGCAAATGCCAAGAGCGCAAGTACTTCAATAACCGTAACGGAGTTCATTATCTCCGCCATTTTACTAATAAATCACTTTGTAGCGCAAACATCACTTGCTCTTCATTGGCATTTGCATGGTCATAGCCAAGCAAGTGCAAAATTCCGTGAGTTGTGAGAAGTTCCATTTCTGATTGTGTTGAATGATTAGCATCATCAGCTTGTTTTGCGGCAACGGTAGGGCATAAAACAATATCCCCAATTAGTCCTGGGCCATTAGCTGCAGAGTTTGGCTTTATTTCATCCATCGGAAAAGAAAGTACATCAGTTGGTCCAGGTTCATTCATCCATTGGATATGCAAAGAAGTCATTTCATCTTCATCAACACATGAAATACTTAATTCAGAATCAGGATGTACTCCCATTTCTTTTATAACAAACTCGGCTAGTGAAACAATTGCCACTTCATCGCAGGGACTTACCGTGTGATTAATGATTTCGATTGGCATAGATTTAGATAAAACTAACCGCATTCGGTTAGCGATCACTTCTCCCTGGTTTAATCGAAGTTCTGATGGATCTTGGCACAGTTGCAGTAGCAGCATCCCAAACTCCATATGCATCGACAATTTGGCTAACTAATCGATGTCGAACTACATCATCAGAAAAAAGTTCAACAAAAGAAATATCCGGTACGTTTTCTAAAATTTCACTTACAATTCGGAGGCCGGATTGTGTGCTATTTGGTAAATCGACTTGAGTTACATCCCCGGTAACTACCATTCGAGAACCAAAACCCAATCGCGTCAAAAACATTTTCATCTGTTCAGGCGTGGTGTTTTGAGCTTCATCCAAAATAATAAAGGAATCATTTAAAGTTCGACCACGCATATATGCAAGCGGAGCAACTTCAATTGTTCCAGCTGCCATTAAGCGTGGAATCGCATCCGGATCGATCATTTCGTGCAACGCATCAAAGAGTGGCCGTAAATATGGATCAATTTTTTCATGGAGCGTTCCAGGTAGAAAACCAAGTCGCTCCCCTGCTTCAACAGCGGGGCGAGTAAGGATTATCCGATTTACTTGTTTTGACTGGAGCGCTTGAATCGCTTTAGCCATTGCAAGATAAGTCTTGCCGGTTCCGGCTGGTCCAATACCAAATGTAATTGTAGAACTGTCGATCGCATCAACGTATTTTTTCTGATTAGCTGTTTTAGGTCGAATAGTTTTGCCGCGGTTACTCAATATATTTAACGACAAAACTTCGGCAGGATGTTGCCCCGAATCTCCAACAACCATCGCAATGGAACGCCGAACTGAATCTTCAGTCAGAGATTGACCGGATCTGATAATTGCTAATAGTTCAGTAACTAACCCTTGAAACTGCGCTACCTCTCCAGGTTCACCGCGCAGAATAAATTCATTGCCGCGGACTGTGATCGCTAAATGCGAATAAGATTTCTCTAAGAGTCTTAGAAAAACATCTTGGGGCCCAGTTAGCGCGACCATCGGTATTGCGCTCGGGATGGTTAATACGGTGCGATCCATTACCGCAACCTTAATGGAACTTTCTCAAATTGGTCTTTGAACCCTTAACCAGGCGGCCAATGCAACGCTCTACCGCCTAATAAATGCAGGTGAGCATGGAAAACGCTCTGACCAGCCTCGGCGCCGGTATTGAAAACCGTGCGGTATCCAATTAACCCTCGAGCGGCAGCGATTTCGCCAGCCAAGATAAATAGATCAGCAACATTCGCTGGTTTGTTATTTGCCAACTCTTCGACATTTGGAAAATGATCTTTAGGGACAATTAATACGTGCGTAGGAGCTTGTGGAGAAATGTCATTGAATGCAACTGATAACTCACTTTGTGCCACGAAATCAGCCGGAATTTCACGGCTAACTATTTTGCAGAATAAACAAGACATTTTTCCTCCTCACCACATCTTAAAGGCAGTTTGGATGGCAGCAAGAGCAGCAACACCTGCATGAGCTGATCTAAATACTGGAACTCCCATTTTAACCAATTTGCCGCCCATGCTTTCAAAAATTTCGATTTCACTTGCCGAGATTCCACCTTCAGGACCAATCACGATTGCAATTTTCTTATATTCTCCATCAGAAATATCTGCAAGTACTTTAGTAATAGTAGCTTTTGCGGATTCGTGAAATATTAAGATTAGATCAAATTGAGTACAACGTTCTTTCATTTCATTTGAAGTAGCGATTTTAGTTACTTCAGGAATTCTAAATCTACGCGCTTGTTTACTTGATTCTCTTACTTGTGACTGCCATTTCCGTTGACCGTCTAATTTATCGTTCCACTTCGCAATTGACTGATTGGCAGCCCATGGCAATATTTCATCAACGCCACCTTCGGTTAGTAACTCTAAAGTCTCTCTTACTCGATCACTCTTGGGAAGTGCTTGAATGCAGGTGAGCCTTATTTCAGACTCTTTAAGAGCTCCAGTTTTTGTAATTTCGCAGGAAATGGATTTCTTACTGCGCTCGACTACCTTCGCTTCGCCCCAATTGCCACGACCGTCGGAGATTAAAATTTCTTCGCCAACTTCAATTCTTAATACTGTCGCAGCGTGATGTCCTTCATCGCCATCAATTAGAGCAATTCCAGTTTCTGGCACTTGGTCAATCATAAAAAGAGTGCGCACTTTATTTCCTAATTTCGAAATGCTTCACGAAACTTGCCAAAGAAACCAGTTTCGTGACGTTCTTTAACAACACCGCTATCAGCTTTATCGCCGTGCATTTCTGCAAATTGCCGAAGCACCTCTTCTTCTTTCTTGGAAAGTTTGCTCGGAATAACTACATCAATATGTGCAAATAGATCACCTCGGCCAGAGCCGCGCAATTTTGTAATTCCTTTACCGCGGATTGGTTGAACGCTACCGCTCTGGGTTCCGGGTTTTATTTCAATTTCAATTTCGCCATCTAACGTAGTAATTTTCACTTTACTTCCTAGAACTGCACCAGTCATAGGAATTGCAACTGAAATATGGAGATCGTTGCCCTCTCTAACTAAAAAATTATGTTCGGCAACATCAATTTCAACATAGAGATCGCCAGCTGGCCCGCCGCCTGGACCAACTTCGCCTTGACCTGACATTTGAATGCGATTACCGCTCTCAACACCTGCTGGAATTTTAACTTCGATACTTCGCTTTGCTCTGACGCGACCATCTCCAGCGCACTCACCGCAAGGAGTCGGGATAATTGTTCCAAAACCTTGGCAGGCCGCACATGGTCGACTAGTTAAAACTTGGCCGATAAAAGAGCGGGTGACTTGTTGCGTTTCACCTTTACCTCGGCAGATGTCACAAGACTTTGGTTTAGTTCCACTTGCGCAACCATTTCCAGAACATTGCGTGCAAAGAATTGCAGTTTCGACATTTAATTCACGGTCGGTACCAAAACACGCTTCAGCTAAATCAATATCTACTCGAATTAGCGCATCTTGGCCATGTCGCATTCTTGGTCTTGGTCCGCGAGAGTTTCCGCCGCCACCAAAGAAGGCATCCATAATGTCGCCAAAACCGAAATTGGCATTACCAAATCCGTTAAATCCTTGGCCGCCTTGATCGTAATTTTGTCGTTTATTCGGATCACTCAAAACTTCATACGCGGCAGTTATCTCTTTAAACCTATCTTGCACTGCAGGATCTGGGTTCACATCTGGGTGAAGTTCGCGCGCTAATTTTCGATATGACTTTTTTATCTCGTCAGCGTTTGCATCTCGACTTACGCCGAGGGTTTCGTAAAGGTCAGCCATAAGTTACTTATTATCCCCTAAGAATTTTCCAACATATCTTGCAACCGCTGTAACGGCCGACATAGAACTCGCATAATCCATTCGAGTTGGCCCAATAATACCTAATGCGCCAGCAGGGCTGCCATCTTGCCCGTAACTCATAGAGACAATGCTTGTGGTTTGCAAATTCTTTTCGGACTGTTCATCTCCAATTCGTACACGCATTGAATCGCCAACATCGCTCAATAATCGTAATAACACAACTTGTTCTTCGAGCGCTTCCAAAATTGGATGAATATCAGAAGCCTGCTCATGGCTGGAGCGCGCTAAATTTGCAGTTCCGGCTAGTGCAACTTTCGCTTTAGATTCAGAGTGCGATGGATATTGAACAACCGCAACTTGTTTAGTTATTTGCGCAAGTAACCGCACAGTACGATCCATTACATCATCTAAATCCGCAGCGCCTTCTAAGAATGTTTCGATGGCACGGCGTTCTGGCTCCGAGAATGGCTTGACGGTTGCCAATTTATCTACGAATAATCGATATCCGCGATTGGTTGGAATGCGGCCCGCGCTGGTATGAGGTTGTGTAATTAACCCAGCTTCTTCCAAAACCGCCATTTCATTTCGAATTGTTGCTGGCGAAATTCCAAGATGGTGCCGTTGTGCAATGGATTTAGAGCCAACGGGTTCTTCAGTAGCGACATATTCTTCAACAATTGCGCGCAAGATTTCTAATTGACGTGATTCCATATTTGGAACCTGCGTATTAGATGCGTTCATGGTGGAAAAGGTACTACACCATTAATTCGCGCACGATTCGGTCCGCGATTAAGCGCCCCGATTGGGTTAACACAACCCGACCTTTCGACCAATGCGAGTGCGAAATATGGTCACTTTCAAGATATCTGGCTGCGTTTGAATCTTGTTCCGAAGTTAAAGTCTTACGATCAATTCCATCGACTAATCGAATTTGCAACATTATTTTCTCATCTTTACGATTTTCTAAAGTTAAAGTTTCTCCCGCTAATTTTGGTGAAACTCCAGAATCTATTCGTTCCTGATAAGCGCTTGGATGTTTCACATTCCACCAGCGTTCATTTCCTAAGAAAGAATGTGCGCCTGGCCCAACTCCCCACCAGTTTGAACCATTCCAATAATTAATATTGTGGCGGCATTCACCACCTGGTTTAGCCCAATTACTTATCTCATACCAACTAAATCCGGCACTGGCAAAAAGATCATCAGCTATCCGATACTTTTCCGCAGTCTCATCATCAGCTGGCATTACTAATTCGCCACGTTTAACTTGATTAGCAAGTTTGGTGCCAGCTTCGACAATTAGCGCATATGCGCTGATGTGATCGATTGACATTGAGAGTGCGCTCTTTACCGAAATTTCCCAATCCGCGATTGATTCACCAGGTGTGCCATAAATTAAATCTACGCTGATGTGCTCAAATCCAATTGAGTTTGCTAATGCTACAGACCTAGCAACACCTTCCGGTTTATGAGTTCGATCAAGAGTTGCTAACACATGCGGAACTGCAGATTGCATTCCAAAAGAAATTCGGTTGAAGCCACCTTCTCGTAATTTTGTAAGTAAATCTTCGGTAACCGTATCGGGATTAGCCTCTATCGTTATTTCACAATCTTTACTTACTTCGAATTCGCTTTTGATTTTGGAAATAACTCGGTTTAAATCATGCGCCTCCAAAAGAGTCGGAGTTCCACCGCCAAAAAATATCGTTGGCACTATCGCACCTTTAACTTCACTTCTGGCTTGATCAATTTCTTTCAAAACTCGATCTATATACCCTTCAGATACGCCCGAGATATCTGCTGCTAAATCACCACTTCGCAATTCGCTAGGTGTATATGTGTTGAAATCACAGTACCCACAGCGCTTTACGCAATACGGGATGTGAACGTAAAACGAGAGCGCCATAGGGATCATTCTCTCCTAGATCGCAAATAATTAGTAACTCTGAAAAGCAATCTAATTCAAGAACTATTAAAGTTTCGTAATTTCAATCGTTTCATAATCGCCAGTACTCACAAACTTAATACGGACGCCCTCGATCACAAATGAGTCACCGAGTACGGCAACATAATCGCCAAGGTTTTTTCTATCACCGACGGAAGTATTGAATTTGTTTGAGGACCCACCATCTACCTTCTGCCAGACAGCCCAGGCCCAATCATCGTTTGACGATGAGCTGCCATCAGAAAGACCCGGTGGCCTTACAGCTTTATCTAAATCAACGATATACGCCATCACCGAGTAGAAGCCAGGAGGAAACTCACGATCACCAAATTTGAAATTACTCCACTTATCGATTCCATGCGATTCGACAACTATGGCTCTTGTGGGTGAGAGTTTAATTACCGCCATCTTTGTCTGTTTATCTTCACGCTCTACTGGACTTAGAGAAAGAGTGACTGGTTTTAATGTTCTAGCTTCGTCACAATAGATTTGTTCTGGAGGTAACCAGTCCAATAAAAATTGCTCCCATGGATTTAATGCATAGCTAATCCCCGATTGGGTAGTCATAATTCCTAACGGCCAGCCATTGCCAGGGGCATGGCCGAGGATCCCTAGATCATGCATCGTTTCATGGATGTAGTAGGACCACTTTAGAGTCTCCATACCTTCTAAATTACGTCCCCAACTAAAAAAATTAAGTAGTACTTCACCTTCTTTGACTTTGAATGTGTGACTTCGAACAATTAAATCGCCTAAAGCATATTCTCCATCTGGGTAAAACAAATAAATAGTTGAAAATTTACGTAAATCTATTTCTTTTGTTATTTCGTCGATGAACGCCTGCGCTTGGTTTCCCTGCCTCAAATTGGCATCGTTGCCGTATGCATCGATAGATTTAGCATTTGTCGGATAACCCGACCGGTTCTGGGACATCCTAAACCAGCGATTTATTGTGGTTACATTGAATTGAGATTGACCAGTACTAAAATAGTCGTACCAGTTAGTTAACCATTTCTTATCGTATTCCAACTGTTCAAGAAGGCCAGAGTCTCCCGGAAAATCTGGAAAATCGACAGGGACAATTAATATCTCATTGGAGCCCTTCACATTCATTCTTCCGTCTGGAACCCAGTGCGGAAACCCAACTACTCCGCCATTGCCACTTTTAGGGCCAATTGAATCACTTAGCTGTAGTTTGCAAATATCAATAGATACTTGGCTCTTGGTATTTGTGAAGGTTTTCTTAATGGTATTTATCTTGATCCATTGCAGCTTTTTGCCAGCAACCCAGCGACATTCCAAGATTCCTCCAGAAACATCAAAGGTGTCACCAGAATTAAGACAAGTTGCATTTTCAACCGGGGTAACTTGATAGCTATTAAATTTTGATGTGGATACATTCACAATTGGAAAGGAGCGCCATACCAATCTCTGCGTGGCTTCCTCTAATGAGATGGCATGTCCTGCCCATGAACACCTCATATAAGTAGCAGTGCCAACAACTTTGGCACCAATTTTGGGACAGAGGGACCATTCCACTGGAAGTTGAATTTGCGTTGGCGTTGGCGTTGGCGTTGGCGTTGGCGTTGGTGTTGGTGAAGGCGTTGGTGTTGGTGAAGGCGTTGGTGTTGGCTTAACCACCAACACACCCTTATTCCAAACTAACTTCTTTCCAGATTTCACGCAGGTATAAGTCTTATTTAGATAAAGAACTTTTTGATTCAATACTTTGCAGGTACTTCCAGAAGTGATCTTCTGCGCAGAAATTGCCGAGATTGGAATTAGAGTAAGGGCTAGGGAAATAAGAATCCCCTTGTAAACACTTCCCTTGATCTGCATCCCAAAAGGTTACTACGGGTATCTGTTCATACGAGATTTTGAGCAGTTATTTCTTTGCTCCAGCGCTCTTTGCCTTATCGGCATCAGCGTTCGTGGAGAGCGCAGCAATAAATGCTTCTTGTGGAACTTCAACTCGTCCCACCATTTTCATTCTCTTCTTACCCTCTTTTTGCTTCTCTAAAAGTTTACGCTTTCGCGATATATCGCCACCGTAACATTTTGCGAGCACATCTTTTCGAATCGCTCGGATGGTTTCACGTGCAATTACTTTTGCACCAATAGCTGCTTGAATCGGAACTTCAAATTGCTGTCTTGGTATTAATTCGCGGAGTTTTGTGGTCATCATTACCCCGTATGTATAAGCTTTTTCGCGATGCACGATTGTGCTGAATGCATCTACCGGGTCACCTTGTAACAAGATATCTACTTTAACTAAATCGCCCTCAGCTTCACCGATAGGTTCGTAATCTAAGGATGCATACCCCTTGGTACGCGATTTCAAATTATCAAAGAAATCAAAGACAATTTCAGCAAGTGGGATTGTGTAACGAATTTCAACACGATCTTCAGACAGGTAATCCATGCCTAATAAAGTTCCGCGGCGTTGTTGGCATAACTCCATTATTGTTCCAATGAACTCTGCTGGCGCTAAAACAGTAGCTCGCACGATAGGTTCTGCAACCGTAACAATTTTTCCATCTGGGTATTCGCTTGGATTGGTAACTATCAATTCTTTTCCAGTATCTAAAGTAACTCGATAAACTACGTTCGGTGCCGTGGATATTAAAGTTAAATTAAACTCGCGCTCTAACCGTTCGCGCACGATCTCCATATGTAGTAGCCCCAAGAAACCACAGCGGAAACCAAAACCGAGGGCTGCGGAAGTTTCTGGTTCGTAAACTAAAGCTGCGTCATTAAGTTGTAATTTATCGAGCGCTTCGCGAAGCATTGGATATTCATCGCCATCAAGTGGATAAAGCCCGGAGAAAACCATTGGTTTCGGATCGCTATAGCCGGCGAGTGCTTCTGTTGCTGGATTGTTATGGGTTGTGACGGTATCTCCAACACGAGATTGTCGAACATCCTTCACGCCAGTTATTAAGTAACCTACTTCGCCAACTCCAAGACCTTTACTTACCACTGGTTCTGGCGAGATTACGCCTACTTCCAACATTTCGTGCTTTACCCCAGTTGAGAACATTTGAATTTGATCGCGGGGTGAAAGTTTCCCGTCAAAAACTCGCACGTAAGTAACCACGCCGCGATATGTGTCATAAACCGAATCGAAAATTAGCGCGCGAGCTGGCGCATCTGGATTTCCAATTGGATGTGGAATCTGTTTCACAATTTGATCAAGTAATTCAGTAACCCCGGCGCCGGTTTTCCCAGAGACTCGCAAACAATCTTCTGGTTGGCAACCGATTAGTTTTGCAAGTTCTTCCGCAAATTTCTCTGGCTGGGCTGCAGGTAAATCGATTTTATTTAGCACCGGAATAATAGTTAAGTTGTTCTCCATTGCAAGATATAAATTCGCAAGTGTTTGCGCCTCAATACCTTGAGCGCAATCAACTAAAAGAACAGCGCCTTCGCATGCTGCAAGCGAGCGCGAAACTTCGTAAGTGAAATCAACATGGCCCGGGGTATCAATCATGTTCAAGATATATTCATTGCCATCTATTCCAGAACGCCATGGCAAGCGAACTGCCTGACTCTTAATTGTGATACCGCGTTCGCGTTCGATATCCATGCGATCCAAATATTGTGCACGCATATTACGAGCTTCAACGACTTCGGTTATGCCAAGCATCCGATCGGCAAGAGTTGATTTTCCGTGATCAATGTGAGCGATGATGCAAAAGTTACGGATTTGCACTGGATCGGTTGCGGCCGGTTGTGGCGCTTTACTTAACGAGATTGCAGGCATTGCTTAATCCACCTAATCCCGACTTTAAACACTTAAAACGCGGTTCGGTCCAACAAGACCGAAGATGTTACTTAACGCCAGCTTTGTGAGCTGACTTTGCCATTGCAGATTTTTTATTAGCAGCTTGGTTAGTGTGAAGAACACCTTTTGCTACTGCAACATCTAGTAGGCGGGAAGCTTTTTGTAGTTCAGTTGTGATTGCCTTGTTATCGCCAGAAGTTAGCGCATCACGGAAACGGCGAATCGCGGTCTTAATGGTTGAACGCGCAGATTTGTTCCGCTCACGAGCTTTGTCATTGGTCTTAATACGCTTGATCTGAGACTTAATATTGGCCACGAACTAAACCTTCCATCTTTACTTATCTATTCTCGCCTAAGGGACCTTCGGCTGATTAAGGCGGTAAGGCTACCAGCCTGCTTAGCTTCGACTCAAACTGGCCATTTTTCGCCCAGAAGCTATCGCAGATATAGCTCGTTCTAGAGCGTAAATCGGATCAACCGCTGCTCCTTTTACTGCGGCATCCGCAGTAGCAACTTCTTGAACCGCATGCGCAATTGCAGCTGGTGACCAATTGCTGAGTTGGCGTCGTGCTTTATCAATCTGCCACGGCGCTAACCCAAGGGATCCAGCTAATTCAAATGACTTAGCACCTCGTGGCGCACCAGAAACTTTTGCAAGTGTGCGAATCGCACTCGCTAAAGCGCTTGTAATCATTACTGGATCCGTACCAGTTGCAAGTGCATTACGAAGTGCAATTAGCGCAGCTTCCGGGTTTCCATCAAGGGTGGCATCAGCAACATCAAATCCCGTAGTTTCAATCCGTCCTTGCTGATATTTATTAACATCGGCGACCGAAATTGCTGTTTTTGGATTTGGCGTATCAAATGCTATTTGGCTACAAACTCCAGTTAGCTCTCGAATGTCGCTACCTAGCGCATCGACCAGAGCTTGCACTGCATCGTTATCAATTTTACGTTGCAACTTAACAAATTCGCGCCGCACAAAATCTAATTTTTCGCTCTCTTTTTTTATAGGTTCACAGGTAATTACTTCAGGCTTTAGCTTCTTAACTTTCTCAAGAAGCGCTTTACCTTTAACGCCGCCTTTGTGGGTAAAAATTAAAAGTAAGGCTGGGTCTGGTTCTGTTAAGTATCGTTCTACTTCTTCTTGCACATCCATCACTAAATCTTGCATATCTTTGATAACTAAAATTCTAGATTCGGAAAATAACGATGGTGCCGTCGCGTCCGCAAATTGACCAATCTCAACTTCAGCGCCATCTAACTGCGTAACTTCAGCCTCGGCTCTCGCTTTTAGAATTTCTGACACAGCGCGATCAACTAACACACTTTCAGCACCTTGAATGAGAACAAGCGAAGTGCTTATGACCACTTGATTCGCCACCATTCTTTTCCGGAGTTGCGAGTAGAAATAACTACGCGATGCTGCGAATCGTAACTCCAAGCCAATGAAATTGCTCCCGCCAAATCGGTCCGTAGGGTTTTTGTACCAATTTGCTCAAGATTTACAATGGTTTCACGCGAGGGATGTCCGTATGGGTTCCCGCTCCCAACGCTAATCAACGCTACCGATGGCGATAATCTTTTTATCGCCGCAAAATCTTGAAATTTAGATCCGTGATGAAACATCTTTAATACAGCAACATGGCTAAGCGCCCCGCTCTGTAATAGCTCACTTTGTGGAGCAGGTTCTAAATCTCCAGCCGTGAAAATACTTACACCAGCTAAATCAAAAGAAATCGCAATACTGCCATTATTAATAGCCGAACCTTCTTCGGCCAACTTTTCACTATTTTCACCAGAGTTCGAATTTTTGGGCCAAAGTACGGTAGCCGAGAATTTCCCATAATTTGTGGAAAATTCTATTCGATCACCTAATTTAACTTTCTTGATTTCGTAGCCTATAAGTAGCGCAATGGATTGACGGTATTCAAAAATTGGTGATTGGCTCTGATTTACCCAGACTGATATTAATTTTCGATTTCGCAGCGCACCAGCTAGACCCACAACGTGATCAGCATGAAAATGAGAAAGTATAAGAAGATCTATTTGAGTTATCCCGGCACTACGCAAGCAAGTATCGATTGCATTTGCTTCCGGTCCAACATCAATCACTATTGCATTGTGTGGCGCAGTACGAATCAACATCGCATCCCCTTGACCGACATCACATTGCAAAACTCGCCAATTTTTTCCTGGAAATCCACCGGAATACCAAGGTGTCTGTAGATATAAAAAAGGAATAAGTGAGATTAGGAGTACGAACTTCCAATAACGCCTAAATTTTATAAATAGATAGATTGCTCCAGCAAGAAGTGCAACCGAGATACCCCATCCGTGAAATCCACTTGCGATTTTAAGGACCGGCGCTCCACCGCCAATATTTGCAACCCAAGTTATGAAATATGCAATTGGCTCACCCAGATTTAATAAGAGAGTAGAGACTCTAGGTAGAACCAGAATTAATAAAGCTGCGCTAAAACCTATGACGGTAAGCGGAGCTATCGCAGGTGCCACGATGGCATTTACTGGAATCGAGGTTAACGAAATCTGCCCAGAAAGCGCAGCTATTACTGGGGTACAGAGCATGGTTGCGGCAATCGGAATCGCAAGTGACTCCGCGATAAATCTTGGTAGCCGTATCTGTAAAAATTTGGAGATTGGTTTACTTAGAAAAATTATTCCAGATGTAGCCAGAACCGAAAGTGCAAAACCAGCATCTACACCTTGGAATGGATCTAGTAAAAGAAGTAGCGAAATAGCTGCGCCAAGGGCTGGCACGCTCTGCGTTTTCTCCCCCTCTGCTTTAGCAAAGAGCAGAACTGCTGCCATAACTGCGGCGCGCAATACAGATGGCGATGCTCTAACTAAGAAGATAAACCCAATCAAAAAAACCACCGTAACGACAATTCTTTTTCGTCGTCCTCTTAGAATCCATTGGCAAATCCATAAGATGAAACTAGTTACGATTGCTAAATTTGCTCCGCTAACTGCAGTTATATGAGTTAAGCCAACTCTTCGCATGATCAGAGTGAACTCAGACGACTGTAAGGATGTATCTCCTAGAACTACTCCTGGGATTAGCGCGGCGGCATCACTATTTCGAGCACGTAGTTCAGCTCGAAATGCACTACGGATTGCATTTGTACCTTGATCTAAAATATTTCCGATACTTATAATCTCGATTTTATTACTACTAAGTGATGCGCTAACCCGTCTTTCGTTTGTTAACCCCAAATTTCCAACCACTTTTATTACTTCACCTGGATAATAAATGATCGTCGAATTTGTATATATTCGAACTGGAATCCGAATACTCGTAATTTTCCCGTCAACCAATATTGATTTGACGCGTATTAAGAAATTGGTTGAACTTTGATTCATCCGAGCACCATTTATATGTACGGCAGTACGTTTTGAATCGCTTACAATCGTTCCGGTAATCTCAACTCTTTTATGATCAAGCGCCAATTTACTAACCAAACTCCCGGAGATACTTACTTCGCGTATCGCCAAGCAACTTGAGCCAGTAAGAATGGCAATTATTAGGATTACAGCAGAACTTCTCCTAATTGAAATGAGCGCTATTAACCCAATTAATAAGGTAATAAATAAGCTCTTTATGCCTGTGAAATAGAGAGAAATCGCACCAATCCAGAGTCCAACTCCACAATAAAGAAGTCGAAAATCGGTCTGATTATCGGACTTTAAATTCGTAGGCGATCTTTTATGTCGTTGAATTTCGCGCCACCAATTCCAGAAACTTTCTGTAAATCTTCAACTGTCGTAAAAAGCCCATTTTTATTTCGGTAAGTAATGATGCGGGCCGCCAATACCGGACCTATACCTGGCAAAGTATCGAATTCGCTCTGAGTTGCCCGATTTATGTTTATTTTGCCAGTTGCTCCAATAGCACTTCTCCCCACTTGGTAACCAACATAAATTTGTTCACCATCAACTAAGACATGCGCCAAATTTATATCGCTTAAATCCACTCCAGTTTTTGCACCGCCGGCAGCGTTGATTGCATCGATCGCCCTTGAACCTTGCGGAATTTGATAGACACCAGGCTTTTTAACTTTTCCAGCTACATCAATGTAAATATTTACTACTTCGGCTGATATGGAAATTTCGGGGATTGGAGTAGTTATTACATCGGTTGAATTGCCCCGGCTTGCTAGAAAGAAAACCATAGAGAGCGAAAGCGCAGCCCCGAAAATAATTAAAATGGCTCGCTTATGTTGATACCCGAATTCTGGAATTCGATCACGAAAGTCTGCAATGTTCATTGTGCAATCAAACTATAAAAAATTTTTAGCTCGACACCCGTTGGGTAAGAATGTTGATTAAAAAAGAGTGTTGATTGTTAAATAACGATATTTACTAATTTTGGTGCACGCACGATTACATTTTTAACGGTTGCGCCAACGAGTCCTGCTATTACTCCGGGATTAGCTAGCGCTAACGCCTGTAACTCGGCATCGGTAATAGTTGGTGAAACTTCGATTCGATCCTT
>CAEZUF010000004.1_pt1 | contig 24022 bp, 17 predicted proteins | sample 7264401 | NCBI WGS metagenome assembly CAEZUF01 (sample SAMEA6813823, study PRJEB35770) | uncultured Actinomycetes bacterium | biome: Freshwater; feature: Freshwater reservoir; material: water | place: Czech Republic | collected 2016-04-20 | depth 0.5m m | reverse complement strand
CTTCTTGTAATGACGTGATGCATAGCGCGGGTGTCATCAAATCCAGCCTCATCATCGATTGAGAAACGGCGATACTCACTCTTTTTAGATTGACCATCTTCAAATACCACCATTGAAGCCACTACCGAAGTTCCTTGAATATTTGAAATATCAAAACATTCGATACGGAGTGGGAGCTCTGCTAGATCTAATGCGGTCGCGATCTCCTCTAGCGCTCGGCCAGAAACGCCAGCATCGTTTGCGCGCTTGCTTAAAAATTGAATTAGCGCTTGATTGGCATTGCGCTTAACAGTTTGAAGTAATTCAAATTTCTCACCGCGTTGTGGCACTTTAACTTCCACCAAACTCCCATGTTTCTGTGAAAGCCATTCAATAACACCGGCTTCGGAAGTAATTGGCTGATTAATTAGAATCTCACGCGGAACCTCAAAATCGTGATAGATCTTAGGTAGCGCAGCATCCATTACGGAATCACCTTCTGGAACTTCTTGTAAATCAACGACCCAAGAACGCGAACCGGTGATTCGACCGTGGCGCACGATAAATATTGAGAATGCGGCGTGCGTTATATCTTCGTGCATTGCAATGAAATCTGCAGTAATTTCTTCGGAGAGCGCTGCATCAGTTGATTCTTGCGCCTTTGTCAGCGCTTGCAGTTGGTCGCGAAGCTTGGCAGCTTTTTCGAATTGTTCCGCTGCTGAAGCAGTAAGCATTTCATCGGTTAACTTCTCAGTCACGCTCTCTGGATTTGAATCTAAAAATTTAATTAGGTTCTTGGCAATTTCGTGATGCTCTTCCGGCGTCACCCACCCAACGCATGGGGCTGCACACTTTCCAATATCGCCAAGTAAACATTGTCGATTTGATTTCTGGGCTCGTAGAAAATTGCTTTCCGTGCAGGAACGAACTGGGAATAGTTTCAATAGAACTTCATAGGTACTGCGCAACGCCCAAGCATGTGCGAATGGACCAATATGTTTAACACCTTTTTGCTTCTGTGACCGCGTTATGTAAATTCTTGGAAATTCATCTTTAATCGAAACCGCCAAGAACGGATAAGACTTATCATCTTTGAATTGCACATTGAAATGCGGGTTCTCTTCTTTAATCCAGCTGAACTCGAGTTGGAGCGCTTCTACTTCAGTATTTACTAACGTCCAATCAACTCGGACTGCAGCATTAACCATTTTTCTAGTTTTTTCGGCGAGATTATTTTGAAAATAAGAGTTGAGTCGCGATTTTAGTGAGATTGCTTTACCGACATAAATAACTACATCTTTCTCGTTGAAAAATCGGTATACGCCGGGCGAATCTGGAATATCTTTAGGCCGATAACTTTGTGGGTCAGCCATAGCTACTTCTTTAAAATCTCCGCTAAATATTTGCCGGTATAACTCGCTTTGTTTTTCGCGACTGCCTCAGGAGTTCCCTCCGCAATGATGGTGCCGCCTTTATTGCCACCTTCTGGACCCATATCTATAACCCAGTCTGCGGATTTAATAACATCGAGATTATGCTCAATCACAATTACAGTGTTGCCAGTATCTACTAGCCTTTGTAAAACATGCAAAAGTTTATTGACATCTTCAAAATGTAAACCTGTCGTAGGTTCGTCTAGAACGTAAATAGTTCGACCAGTAGAACGGCGTTGCAATTCGGTTGATAATTTGACGCGTTGGGCTTCGCCACCTGAGAGAGTTGGTGCTGATTGGCCAAGTCGTACATAACCAAGCCCAACGTCCATCATAGTTTTCAAATAGCGATAAATTGCTGGGATTGATTCAAAGAATGTAACTGCAGCTTCGATCGACATATCAAGAATTTCAGCGATCGTTTTACCTTTGTAATGTACTTCTAAAGTTTCTCGGTTATACCGCGCACCATGGCAAATTTCACACGGCACATAGACGTCGGGCAAGAAATTCATTTCAATAGTGATAGTGCCATCGCCAGAACAATTTTCACACCGTCCACCTTTAACGTTGAACGAGAATCGCCCTTGTTGGTAGCCACGAACTTTTGCTTCAGTTGTCTCAGCAAATAGCGCGCGAACTTTGTCGAATACGCCAGTGTAGGTAGCTGGGTTAGATCTTGGAGTTCTACCAATTGGAGATTGATCAACGTGCACAACTTTATCAAGAAGGTCTATGCCAGTAATGGTCCGATGTCGACCAGGAACTTGGCGAGCACCATTTAATTTGTTAGCTAATACCGTGTACAGAATGTCATTTACTAAAGTTGATTTACCAGAACCGCTTACGCCAGTAACAGCGACGAAAGTGCCAAGCGGAAATGAAACCGTAATATTCTTTAAATTATTTTCGTGCGCTTCCTTCACAACTACCGATTTCTTTGGATCTATTAGGCGGCGCTTCTTAGGTATCTCAATTTTGCGCTTACCCGAGATATACGCGCCAGTGATGGAAGTTTTTGAGTTAATTAAATCTTCGTAACTTCCGGAAACGACAATCTCGCCGCCGTGTTCACCGGCGCCGGGGCCGATATCAACAATCCAATCTGCGGTACGGATTGTGTCCTCATCGTGTTCTACAACAATTAAAGTGTTTCCGATATCACGAAGATGGGTAAGTGTTTCAATTAAACGACGGTTATCGCGTTGATGTAACCCGATGCTAGGTTCATCTAAAACATAAAGCACGCCAGTTAATCCGGAACCAATCTGAGTAGCCAACCTGATCCGTTGAGCTTCACCGCCAGAGAGCGTTGCGGCTGGGCGATCTAGCGATAAATAATCGAGACCAACATCTAAAAGAAAACCAAGACGGGAGTGCACTTCTTTAAGTACGCGTTCGGCAATCTGCTTTTCGCGCGCGGTAAGTTTCAGCGATTTCAAAAATTTGGCGCAATCTTCTATGGAGAGTTCACAAATTTGGGCGATCGACTTCTCGCCTAATTTAACTGCAAGAACTTCTGGTTTTAATCGAGTTCCATTACATACTGGGCACGGCGTTTGCCGCATATAAGACTCATACTTTTCCCGACTGTAATCACTATCGGTTTCACCATGTTTGCGTTGGATAAATGAAACCACGCCTTCAAAGCCAGTAGAGTAATTTCTTACCCTGCCATAACGGTTCTTGTACTTAACATGTACTTCATATTCGTACCCATTCAAAATCGCGGTCTTAGCTTTTTCAGATAATTTCTTCCACGGCGCATCCATGGAAAATTTCACATCGCCTGCTAGCGCTTCCAAAAGCCGCAAGAAATATTCGGAAGTTTGCCGAGATGCCCATGGTGCGATGGCGCCTTCATTAATAGAAATTGAATCATCTGGAATTACTAATTCTTGATCAACTTCCAGCTTGGTGCCAATACCAGTACATTCCGGGCAAGCGCCAAAAGGCGAATTGAATGAGAAGGATCGTGGCTCCATCTCTTCAAAGGATAGTGAACAATCATGGCAAGCTAATTTTTCACTAAAGGTGCGTTCTTTATCTTTACCTTTGCCGTCAACAAAATCCAGGGTTACTAAACCTTGGGCTAACCGAAGCGCAGTTTCTATGGAATCCGTTAAGCGGCTCTTTGAATCAGCTTTCGCAGTTAATCGATCAATCACAACTTCAATAGTGTGCTTCTCTTGCTTTTTTAATTTAGGTGGCTCAGTAAGTTGAATTACAGCGCCATCTACTCGTGCCCTGGAATAACCTTGCGCAACTAAATCTTTAAATAAGTCAACAAATTCACCTTTGCGCGCCCGAATCATTGGTGCTAGAACTTGGAATTTTGTTTCAGGAGGTAATTCTAATATTTGATCAACTATATTCTGTGGCGTTTGTTTCGCTATTGCTTTGCCACAACTTGGGCAATGTGGACGGCCAGCTCGCGCAAATAGTAAACGTAAGTAATCATAAACTTCAGTAATAGTTCCAACAGTGGATCTTGGGTTTCGATTGGTTGATTTCTGGTCAATTGATACTGCTGGCGATAATCCTTCAATAAAATCGACATCTGGTTTATCCATCTGGCCAAGAAATTGCCTCGCATATGCTGAAAGCGATTCTACATAACGTCGTTGGCCTTCTGCGAAAATAGTGTCAAAAGCTAAACTTGATTTTCCAGAACCGGATAAACCTGTGAAAACTATCATCGAATTTCTAGGTAGATCTAGCGAAACATTCTTTAAATTATGCTCGCGGGCACCGCGAATAATTAAACGATCGTGCAATTATTTCACCCCCGCGTCATCCATGCTTCGAAGTTCCTTCTTCAAATCACCAATCTCATCACGCAATCTAGCGGCTAATTCAAAATGAAGTTGGCTAGCGGAATTACGCATCTGTTCAGTGAGCGATTCTATGAGGTTCATCAGCTCCTGTTTAGGCAACGGCACTAAGTGTTTTACATAAACACCAGCCCCACCGCTCGACGATTTTTTGCCAGTCGCTAGAAGTTGATCGGTATCGTCACTTTCTTTTGCAATTAAATCGGTAATATCTGCGATTCGTTTTCTAAGGGGTTGTGGATCAACACCGCGCTCTTTGTTATATAAAACTTGTTTCTCACGGCGGCGGTTAGTTTCATCAATAGCGCGTTTCATAGAATCAGTTAAATTATCGGCGTACATGTGAACTTCGCCAGATACATTTCGCGCTGCACGACCAATTGTTTGGATTAAAGAAGTTGTAGAGCGTAAGAAACCTTCTTTGTCGGCATCGAGAATTGCTACTAATGAGACTTCTGGTAAATCTAAACCTTCGCGTAGTAGGTTGATACCGATCAAAACATCATATTCGCCAAGCCTGAGTTCACGCAGTAATTCCACTCGTCGGAGGGTATCTACCTCGGAATGCAGATACCTAACCCTGACATTCGCCTCAGTGAAATAGTCAGTCAAATCTTCAGACATTTTCTTCGTTAACGTAGTGACTAACACTCTTTCATTCTTTTCTGCCCGGATTCTGATTTCATTTAACAAATCATCAATCTGTCCTTTGATCGGTTTGATGATAATTTGCGGATCCACCAACCCAGTAGGTCGGATTACTTGTTCTACGAATTCGCCACCAGTTTTTGCTAATTCATATTTTCCTGGTGTAGCTGAGAGGTAAATCTTCTGCTTGGTTCTCTCTAAGAACTCAGGCCACCTAAGCGGGCGATTATCCATCGCACTTGGCAATCTGAAGCCATGCTCCACGAGAGTTCGCTTACGCGAAGCATCACCTTCATACATAGCGCCAATTTGAGGCACCGTAATATGTGATTCATCTATTACGCAGAGAAAATCTTCTGGGAAATAATCTAATAAGCAACTAGGTGCAGAGCCAGCTGCACGCCCATCAATGAGACGTGAGTAATTCTCGATTCCAGAACAGAAACCTAATTGCTGCATCATCTCGATATCAAATGTGGTCCGCATCCGGATTCGTTGGGCTTCTAATAGTTTCCCTTGCTTTTCAAATTCTCTATGCTTAATTTCTAATTCAGCTTCGATATTTGCAATTGCTATCTTCATTTTCTCTGGCCCAGCTGCGTAATGCGTTGCTGGAAATATCAAAATCTCTGGAACATCACTAATTATTTCACCGGTGAGTGGATGCAGCGTAGTTAAGCGCTCAATCTCATCGCCAAACATTTCAATTCGGATGGCAAGTTCCTCATAGACTGGAATTATTTCGATGGTGTCTCCACGCACTCGAAAATTTCCGCGCTCGAATGCCATATCGTTTCTTTTATATTGGATATCTACAAATTGCCGCAGAAGTTTATTGCGTTCAATACTTTCGCCAACTTTAAGAAGCACCATACGCTCGTAATATTCTTGTGGATGACCAAGGCCATAAATGCAGGAAACCGTGGCAACCACGATCACATCGCGACGGGTAAGCAACGCGTGTGTGGCGGAGTAGCGCAAGCGTTCAACTTCTGAATTTATCGACGAATCCTTTTCGATAAAAGTATCGGTTTGAGGTACGTAAGCTTCAGGTTGGTAATAGTCATAATAGGAAACGAAATACTCAACCGCATTTTCTGGAAATAGCTCTTTAAATTCATTCGCTAGTTGTGCAGCTAGCGTCTTATTTGGGGCTAAAACTAAAGTTGGACGTTGTAACCGTTCAACTAGCCAAGCAGTCGTTGCAGATTTTCCAGTTCCAGTCGCACCAAGCAGAACAATATCTTTCTCGCCGCGTTCAATTCTTTCTACTAACTCATTGATCGCATCTGGTTGATCACCGGCTGGTACATAATCGCTTATAACTTTAAATGGCTTTAGCGCTTTCGGGATATAGTTTTTTTGGCTCATTCGCTCTGCGATGCGCGAGGCAAAAGCTCGCTCTCCCAGGCTGATTCAACTCTCCGAAGAAGTTGATCTCTATCGCCATCATTCTCTATTACTAAATTGGAGATGCTGATTCGCTCATCCCGAGTGGCTTGTGCGCTTATTCGTTTCGCTATTTCAAAATCTTTCATTCCGCGCGCTCTTAACCGTTCGTAACGGAGTTTTTCTGGAGCCTCAACAGTGATGATGTAATCAAATCTATTCGCGCCGTTTGTCTCAAATACCAATGGGATTTGGTTCACAACTACTGCACTCGATGGTGCGCTCCTAATTATGGAATCGCCAGCTTCTTTAACTAACGGGTGAATAATTTCTTCCAGATCTTTTCGAGCTGCGGGATCGTTGAAAACTATTTCGCCCAACTTGCTTCGGTTGATTTGACCCTCAGAAAGAATTTCATCACCAAACCTCTTCAAAATCAGATCGAAACCAACAGTGCCACGTTCTACAACATCTCGAGCTAATTGATCCGCATCAAAAACAATTGCGCCGAGAATTTCGAAATACTCCCCCACCAATGATTTACCGGAACCGATTCCTCCGGTGAGCGCTACTTTCAACATTGCTTCAGCCTATCTTTTCCAGAGTTTACTCGCCTGTTTGAGCGTCCATAAAAAAAGCCCCGATACCTAAGTGGTTTCGGGGCTTTCCTTAAGTTGAATTACTCGGCTACTGCCTCTGTCACAGCATCTGATGCTGGTTCGGCGACAACAGCGGCGGCATCAGCGGCTTGCGCTTCAGCTTTCTGCTTCTTATGCGCGACGAAACGTGTTTGCGCGTCAGCGTATTGACGTTCCCATTCTTCACGTTGAGATTCAAAACCAGGTTGCCACTCTTGATTTTCAGCATTGAAACCTTCAGGATAAATAAAGTTTCCAGCGGCATCGTAACGAGCTGGCATTCCATATTGAGTTGGGTCAAAAGCTTCAACTTCAATATCGTGGCCTTCGTTAGCTTGTTTTAGCGAAAGTGAGATTCGACGTCGTTCTAAATCAATATCAATAATCTTGACGAACAATTGATCGCCAACTTGAACAACTTGTTCTGGAATTTCAACATGACGTTCGGCAAGTTCAGAGATATGAACTAGACCTTCGATGCCATCGAATACGCGAATAAATGCGCCAAATGGCACGAGCTTTGTAACTTCACCTGGAACCACTTGATTAATGGTGTGGGTGCGAGCAAATGCTTGCCATGGATCTTCTTGAGTAGCTTTAAGCGATAGTGAAACGCGCTCACGCTCGAAATCAACTTCTAAAACTTCTACAGTAACTTCATCACCGACGGCTACAACTTCACCTGGGTGATCGATATGTTTCCAAGATAGTTCTGAAACGTGTACTAAGCCGTCTACACCACCAAGGTCAACGAAAGCTCCGAAGTTTACGATTGAAGAGATTACGCCACTGCGGACTTGACCTTTTTGTAATTGGTTAAGAAATGTAGTGCGTGATGCAGATTGAGTCTGTTCCAAATATGCACGACGAGAAAGCACAACGTTGTTGCGATTCTTATCAAGTTCAATGATGCGTGCTTCAACTTGTTGTCCAATATATGGAGTTAAGTCACGTACTCGACGCATCTCAACAAGTGATGCAGGCAGGAAGCCACGAAGACCAATGTCTACGATTAAGCCACCTTTAACAACTTCAATTACAGTACCGATAACAACTTCATCGCGTTCTTTCTTGCCTTCAATATCGCCCCAAGCTTTTTCATATTGGGCGCGCTTCTTAGAAAGAATTAAGCGTCCTTCTTTATCTTCCTTTTGAAGAACTAGCGCTTCAACACGATCGCCAACTTTTACCAATTCGCTTGGATCAAGATCGTGGCGGATAGAGAGTTCGCGGGATGGAATTACACCTTCGGTTTTGTAACCAATATCAAGAAGTACTTCATCGCGATCTACCTGGACAACAATTCCAGTTACTAAATCTCCATCATTAAAATTTTTGATTGTGCCTTCGATTGCGGCGAGAAAATCTTCTGCTGATCCAATGTCATTTATAGCTACATTTGCAATACTCAAGGTGCTCCGATTGGGGAATTTAAACTAGTAGGTATGCACACAACCCGACTCCAGAAAATCTTTTGGATTTACTGGGCACTTTCCTACTCTGTCCGAGGTCAGTGCAAGAGATGTGAGCGAGGGCAAAGGTTACTTAAGGCGCGCCACCTAGGTCAATTCCCGCAAGCTCGCGGTAGATAGACTTCCAAAATGGGCCGATATTTAGAGCTTTTGCGCGTGCCAGTAGCGCGAACCCTGATTATTGCCGCGTTCCCCGCACGAATCGCATACGGCATGATTTCACTTTCAATATTCTTCAAAGTTCAACGGGAAACTGGATCCATCGCGTTAGCAGGTTTAGCAATCGGAGCAAATTCAATTGCTGGAGCTGGCACAGCGGGTTTGCGTGGCGCGTTTATAGATAAGTACGGACAGAAATGGCCTTTGCGAATCATGGTTCCAGCATTTGCAATTTCTATTTTTTGGTTCAGCACTGCAACCAATACCAAACAATTAATTATTATGGCTTTTCTTTTTGGGTTGTTTTCACCACCAATAAATTTATCAATCAGGCCACTTTGGAGAATTGCGCTCCCAGAAGATCAATGGCGTACCGCCTACGCGCTCGATACTGCAGTGCTTAGCACGACCGGAATCTTTGGTCCAGTAATTGCAACTTCATTATCCTTAAGTTCGCGACCCAATTCTGCGTTACAAATATGCGCGCTCTTTATGTTTATTGGTGGAATTTCAATAGCTTTTACAAAAATTTCGCGTGAGTGGATTCCAGAGAAGAAAGAAATTGACACGCTCCCAATTTGGCGGGTTCCCGCTATGCAAATACTTGCGCTCGAAGGCGTAGTGATCGGTCTTGGTTGGGGCGCGTTCAATATTGGAATACCAGCTTTCACTACCCAAGAAAATCTTCCTTCGCGAGCGGCATTGCTTTTTGCAGTATTCGGGTTATTTAATGTTTTCGGAGGCGTAATCGCTGGAACCATTTCCAGAAAACTTTCGCCGCTAAAGGGTTTTCTTGTTACATATAGATTCTGGATAATCTCGGTAGCGCCGTTATCACTAGCTTATCCAGACTGGTCATTAGCGCTCCTTGCAGCCTTCATCGGCTTAGTAGGAGGTGTTCAACAAGTTTTTTATTGGGAAGTTACTGAAGCGGTTCGCCCTAAAGGCACTGCAGTATCAGCACTTGCTTGGCTATGGACGGTAGAAGGAACATTTGCTGCAATTGGATCAGCAATCGGCGGTGTTATTGCTGAAAATTATGGGCCTCGCTGGTGTTTTGCAATGACTAGCGTCTCTGTATTCATTGGTTATTTAATTTTGACTGCTGGGAAAAAACATTTTGTACGAGCGAATGAATTACCTTCTGATGAATCTGATCTAAATGCAATGGAAGATAACGCTGACAAAAATAGATAGCTTTAATGCGCGGCTAAATCCCAAGTTTTTCCAAAACCAACATTAACCTCCAAGGGCGCATTTAATGGATATGCGCTCCCCATCTCTTTTCGCACCAATTTCTCCATAACTTCTGATTCACCTGGCGCTATTTCGCATATCAATTCGTCATGTACTTGCAATAGCAATCTAGATCTCACTCCAGATTCGGCGATTGCTTTTCCTACATTTAACATTGCAATTTTTATAATGTCTGCCGCAGAACCCTGTATTGGAGAATTCAGTGCCATCCGCTCCGCAATCTCGCGCCGCTGCCTATTGTCTTGATTCAAATCCGGTAGGTACCGTCGGCGTCCCATAATTGTCTCGGTATACCCTTTAGCTCGGGCTTCAACAACTACGCTTTTTAAATAAGTTTGAATTCCGCCAAACCTTTCAAAGTAGCGCGCCATCAATTCACTAGCATCCGTTGGCGAAAGATCTAATTGCTGTGCGAGCCCAAAGGATGATAACCCGTAAGCAAGTCCATAGGACATCGCCTTAATTTTCCGGCGCATTTCGGCATCTACTTCATTGCGTGGGACTCCAAAAACTTCGGATGCCACCGTGGAGTGCAAATCTTCGCCCGAATGAAAAGCTTCGAGTAATTTCGCATCTTTCGAAAGATGCGCCATTATTCGCATTTCAATCTGGCTGTAATCAGCGGTCATCAAATCAACGAACGGAGATTGTGCAATAAAACAATCTCTAATCTTTCGCCCCTCTTCAGTACGTACTGGAATATTCTGAAGATTTGGATCTGTTGAGGAGAGACGCCCGGTTGCGGCAACAGTTTGTTGAAAAGTTGTATGGATCCGCTCATCTTTTCCAGTAGCAGTAAGTAGCCCTTCAATTGTGGTTTTTAACTTGCCGGCTTCCCGAATTCTCAGCAAACTTTGTAATACCGGATGAGCAGTCTTGGTGAAAAGCCAATCTAAAGAGTCAGCATCTGTCGTATACCCAGTTTTAATTTTCTTAGTCTTTGGTAGCCCTAAATCTTCAAAAAGTACTGCTTGTAATTGCTTTGGGGATGCGACGTTAAATTCTTTACCGGCTGCTTTATGAGCTGCTGCTGTTTCACGCTCTACATCATTTCGCAATAACGTTTCAAGCTCTTTCAATTTTTTAACATCTACCGCTATTCCTAAAGCTTCCATCTGCGCGAGCAAATTTAGAACTGGAATTTCCATCTCGTTAAATAGATTTAACAACTCCCGAGCTTTCATATCCTTTTCTAGAACTGCAGCTAGATCAGCAATCCAAGTCGCAGAGCGAGGTTCGAAATTAGATTCATCGAAGAGCGTCTCTGCGGTGGCGCCACCTTGCGAGTCAGTTGCAAAACCCAAATACCTTTGCGTCAAATCACTTAGTTCCAGCGATCTAGTCCCTGGGTTAACCAAATATCCAGCAAGCTCAGTATCGAAGATCAAACCTTGCATACCGAAGTCTCTCACTAACGGCTTTGCTCCATGAGTTATTTTCTTAATTTTTGGATCTAGAAACCATTTACCCATTTCATTTGATTGGATATGGAGAGTTTTACCACTTGATAGATGAACTGAATATTCCAGAATTTGGTTACCTACATAAGATGCCGCGATCGTAATTGGCAAAGATTCTTCTGCAATCAGCTTTTCTAATTCACTACTGGAAATCTGCAATACTGAAATGTTGGTTACTGTGGCGCTTTTTACTGGCGCATCCTTTGCTGAAACTCCGATTGCTTTCAAGCGTTCCTTTAAAGTACGGATCTCCAAGTGGTCAAATAGTTTAGAGATATCGCTTTCGTGTGGTCCTTCCCAAAGTAAATTAGCAACTTTGAAATCAATCGGAACATCGTGAAGTAATTGGGTAAGTTCGCGATTTGTTCTTACACTTTCAATACTCGCTCGCAATGACTCGCCAACTTTGCCAGCCAATTTATCTGCTTTTGCAAGTAATTCACTAAGGGATCCATACTCCTGAATCCATTTAGTTGCCGTCTTCTCCCCTACGCCGGGAACTGATGGCAAATTATCGCTAGGGTCGCCGCGTAGCGCAGCGAAATCTGGGTATTGAGTTGGTGTTAACCCATATTTTTCAGTAACAGCTGCAGGTGTCATTCGAGCGAGTTCGGTAACTCCCTTTTTGGGATATAAAACAGTTACATCGTCATCCACCAATTGGAAACTATCTCGATCGCCAGTGCAGATCAATACTTCAAAACCTTCAGTTTTTGCTGCAGTGGATATGGTCGCCAAAATATCGTCGGCTTCAAATCCTGCTAATTCAAAACGTTTTATCCCAAATGCATCAACTAATTGATATAGGAATGCGGATTGGGACTTAAATTCATCGGGCGTGGCTGATCTAGTCGCTTTATATTCTGGAAATTTTTCACTTCTAAAAGTTTTGCGAGAAACATCAAAGGCAACTGCAATATGAGTTGGCCGTTCGTCGCGAATTAAATTCATTAACATAGAAGCAAATCCGTAAACCGCATTTGTGTGCTGTCCAGTAGAAGTTGTGAAATTCTCAGCCGGTAGCGCAAAAAAGGCTCGATAAGCCAACGAATGGCCATCTAGTAATAAGAGACGCGGCTTCACATCGGTGATTCTATGGAGTTATTGCCTAGAATGACGTCATGGAATTCAACAAAGATGATTACATGGAACTCTTAAAAGTCCGAGGACGTGGCGCGCTTGGCGAAAAAATGGGTATCGAAGTTATTGAAGCTTCACCTGAACGGATGGTCGGGACAATGCCGGTTGAAGGCAACACCCAACCAATGGGTTTATTGCATGGTGGCGCAAGTGTTGTATTAGCTGAAAGTTTAGGTTCGATTGCGGCACAGTTACATGCTGGACCAGATCGCCGAATTGTTGGTATTGAAGTTAACGCAACCCATCACAAATCAGCAACTTCGGGGATCGTGACCGGCGTAGCAACAGCAATAACTTTAGGCAAAACGCTTTGTTGTCACGAAATCGTCATAACTAACGATAAAGGTGAACGAACTTGCACTGCCAGAATTACAAATCTAATTCTTGCTAAGCGTTAAGTCTAATTTTCCTCATTCAACCATTTCATATATTTACTTTTTCTTGACTTAGCACCCATATTAGTCAATGGGTCTGACATTTGGAATATTGAACGGGTTTAGGTCAGATATGGGCGTATAGCCCTAGCAATAATGTAAAAAGACATTTACGCTATATAGATGAATAAGAGACTAATTGCATTCTTATCAATACTTTTTCTTTCCCTATCTACTCTCCTAATCCCAGCAAGCGCTGCGGTGAAAGCTGGAAGTATCTGTAAAAAGATAGGTGTTAAGTCTGTTGCATCAGGCAAAACATATACCTGTATTAAATCTGGAAAGAAGTTGGTTTGGAATAAAGGAGTAGCAATTCAAATATCCAACCCAGCTCCTATTAATTCATTTTCGGAATTACCCACCCGTTATAAAGATGTTAAATACCTATCGTGGATAAATATGCAAAAAGCAATTACTTCTGCGCCAATTCAAGATTCGTTAATTGAAATAAAAGTAAGTCCTAATGTTACAAAGTATTCAAATAAAACCACAGAAGCTGTCAGATTGGTGCAAAAAGTTTTTCATAGCAATAAATTACCCACAAAGGCATGGATGGTTTATTACAACTCAACTGATCAAACATCTTCTAGTTGGGCAGCAACTGAGTTTTCTCAACTAATGGGAACAACAGAAAGGCCTAATCCACTTAGCCCAAGGGCAAGTACAACTCATGAAGCAGTTATTCCACTCTCTCTACCTAACGATGATTACACAAAATCTGGCGGTACAGAAGCGCATGAGTATTTACATGCCGTTCAATTTAATCAATTCGTTGGGTCAACCAAATCCCCTTACCTTGCACCGCGCTGGCTATTTGAAGGTGGTGGACAATTCATTCAGGATTACACGATGTATGGAAGTAATTATCAAGATTGGACTTCGAAAACTTCAGGTGCTCAGCTGAAAACCTACGATTTGAAATTTTTTGAAGATTTCCTAACCTACAACTTTCCAATAATTTATGGACCAGATGGTGATCCATGGTTCTACACTTCCCAATGGCCAAATCAGAGAGTTTATGATGTTGGATCTCTTGTATACCAAGTATTAATCGCGTTAAAGGGGCCCACAAACACGATAGATCTATTTAGAGATTTAAGCACTTCCGGAAATTTTGATTTAAGCTTCAAGAATGTTTATGGGATTTCCTGGACAGAGGCAAAACCATTTGTTGCAAAAGCCATATTCGGAATGGTTAATTAATTTTAATTCTAGTGATCGATGTGGATTTATAACTTTTAAAGCGTTTTTCGATACATACAAGCACTTGTCTCTAAATCGCCGGCTCTACATGTTCTAGTAGCAACATCACTCTTCATTAATCCGGCAGCCTCTGCAGCTCTTTGTGAGTATGTATTTAGATCTGAAATACAAGCCACAATTGATTTTATGCTGGGATCGGTTTTGGCATAACTTTCAACTTGTGCAATTGCATCTTGGGCCGCACCTTTACCTCTTCCCCATTTAGCCACAAAGTAGCCAAGATCAGCTGCACCCGATTCATCAATTCCATGAATAGATATAACTCCTACAGGTTTTGATTCTTCATTTTCAATCGCCCAGATTTTGTATTCCGGGAAATCCCCATTCACAAATGCATGCGCATGTTCAATTAAGTAAGGTATAGGAATTGTGGTCCAGTATTTAATTTGCTCATCTTGGCAGGCTTCAAATATCCATGTGGCATCAGTTTTTCGTATTTCTCTGATTTTATGAGCGGACATATTCCAAGGTTAGCAATTTAAATATTTCTAAGTATTTATAAAACTGGTGGGCGGTGAGGGTTTCGTTTTATCCGCCTAGATAAGCTTTTGTTACTGCAGAATCTTTTGCAAGATCTGAAGCCTTACCGCTCATCTTGATAGTGCCAGATTCCAAAACGTAAGCACGATCGGCAACATCTAAAGCTGCCGCTGCATTCTGCTCGATCAAAAGAATTGTAATTCCTTGTTCACGAATCTTTATGATCGTTTCAAAAATCATATCAACGAGCACTGGGGCTAGACCCATTGAAGGTTCATCTAACATCAATAGCTTCGGTGCACCCATCAAGGCTCGACTTACCGCCAACATTTGTTGTTCGCCACCCGACATAGTTCCAGCTCGTTGCGAAATACGTTCCCGAAGTCTTGGAAATAAATTCAATACCCGTTCGCGATCAGCTTCGATTGCTTCTTTATCACTACGAAGGAATGCACCAAGATCCAAATTCTCGCTAACGGTCATACGCGGGAATATTCGACGACCTTCTGGGGATTGGCAAATTCCAAGCTTTACAACCTCGTGACCTTCTTTGCCATCAATTCGATTACCTTCGAAAAGAATTTCGCCAGATTTTGGTTTTAAAAGTCCGGAAATAGTGCGAAGTGTTGTTGATTTACCAGCTCCATTAGAGCCGATCAAAGTAACGATTTCACCTTGATTAACGGTTATTGAAATGTCCTTAACAGCAATGATCTTGCCGTAGCCGACTTTAAGATTTTTAACTTCTAATAGCGCGGACATTATTTGCCTCCCTTAGCTTTACCTAGGTAAGCCTCGATAACACGTTGGTTTGATTTGATATCAGCTGGTGAACCTTCAGCAATTTTTTCGCCTTGGTCTAGCACTGTAACTCGCTCCGAAACGCTCATTACTACCTTCATGTCGTGTTCAATTAACAAAATCGCGACGTCACGTTCGGCGCGAACTTTGTAAACGAAATCGATAAAGATTTGAGATTCTTGCGGGTTCATTCCTGCAGTTGGTTCATCCAAAAGTAAAACTTTAGGATTCAATGCAAGTGCTCGTGCAACTTCTAAGCGCCGTTGATCACCGTAAGAAAGGTTTCGAGCATATTCGCCAGCCCACTTCCCGATTCCAACGAAATCAAGAATTTCGCGAGCACGATCAAGCGCTTCTTTCTCTTCTTTACGTTGCTTTGGTGTGCCAAAAATTGTGGCGAGAATTCCTGAATTCAAATGGGAGTGCATCGCTACCAATAAATTCTCCTCGGCAGTCATCAAACCAAAGAGTCGAATATTCTGGAATGTACGAGCCATACCAAGTTCAGCAATTTTATGTGGCGGCAGATCAGTGGTATCGGTGCCATCATAGTTAACAGTTCCAGCAGATGGTTTATAGAGGCCAGTTAAGACATTGAAGAAAGTCGTTTTGCCGGCACCGTTAGGACCGATTAGTGAAACTACAGATTTCTCTGGAACATCAAAAGAGATGTCATTGACGGCTAGCAAACCGCCAAATGCCACGCTGATATTTGAGGCTTGTAAGACTTTTACTGGTGAGAGCGCCATGATTATTTACTCTCCTTTGCTGATAAATCTTCTTCTACGTCACCTTCATGAAGAATTAAACGAAGTCGCGATTCTGGAATCAAACCCTCGCGTTTATATAACATCATCAAAATTAGAACTAAACCAAATAGTAAGAATGTGAATGATGGGAAATTGATTTCAGTTCCAAATCTGTTATTGAATGTCTGACCAAATGCAGGCAATCCGGTGGAGTTAATCCACGAGAGCAATAGCGCGCCAAGAATGACACCCCAGACGTTACCCATGCCGCCTAACACCACCATTGCGAGCAAGAAGATAGAGATTGAAAAGTTGAATCGTTCTGCATAAACACCGTCTACGTGGGTTGCGAAGGCAACGCCGCCGAGACCGCCAGCAAAAGCACCCACTGCATAAGCAGCTAATTTGGTCTGCATTAGCGGAACGCCCATCATGCTTGCTGCTAGCTCATCTTCACGAATAGCTAACCACGCACGGCCTAGTCGACCCTTTCGCAAACGAAGCGAGATAAAGATCATCACAAATGCCAAGAAAACGAAAATAATGAACTTGTAACCAAAATCAAATGGCCCAATATTTTTAATACCTGCTGGAATAGGATCGAGAATAGTTATTCCCTTAGTTCCATTTGAAAGATTAAAGCCACCGATGTCATCTCCGTTGAAGAATACTTGCGGAATAATTTCACCGAAACCTAATGTTACGATTGCTAGATAATCACTCTTTAGGCGAAGTGTTGGCGCACCGATTAATATTCCAAAGAATGCACAGACTAAGCCACCAATTAGTAATACGCCCCAGAAATTGACGTGAATTCCAGGCGCAACCTTAGCGACCGAACCAAAGAAGTGAAGGTTTACCATGTAGAAAAACTCCGACATAAACCAGCCAGCACAATATCCGCCAATTGCCCAGAACGCTACGTATCCAAGATCTAATAACCCGGCATAACCAACCACGATATTCAAACCTAGGGCGCAAATTACATAAACAAGTGACTCGTTAACTGCCATAGGTGGCAACCAAAGTTGAAGGAAATCATAAATTCCCATTGGCAAGCCATCCCATGGGAATAAGAATTGGTAGGTAATAAAGAGAAGTACTACTGCGATTAAATATCCAGTAGCCCACTTACGTTGTGAGGAAACAGCCATCTTCACACCTTTTCCGTAGTTGCTTTACCTAGTAAGCCAGCCGGCTTCAATACAAGAATCAAAATTAAAATTGTAAATACAACCGTTTGGGACCATCTCTGACCGAGCGCAATTGGTAGACCATCATTAAGTCCTTGAACAACTCCAATTAGCAACGCACCAAGAACCGCGCCATTTAGGTTTCCAATTCCACCCAAAACTGCAGAAGTGAATGCGATCAAACCAAGCTGGAAGCCTAAGTTGTAGTTAGTTGTACCTACCGATTGTTGATATAGCAGGCCGGCAGCACCAGCAAGGGCGCCACCAATTGCGAAAGTGAAAGAAATGGTCTTGTTAACGTCGATACCCATAAGACGGGCAGCATCTTGATCTTGCGCTGTTGCACGCATTGCTTTGCCGCGCTTAGTTTTATTTACAACGAACGTTAGAAGCGTCAATAGTGGAGCCGCAACCAAAATCAAAATTATGGTTACTTGGCTAATAATTACACCAAACCAAACATATTCACCATGTGGAATCACGGTTGGCCATTGACGTGGCGTTGAACCGTTCCATTTAATGCCGATAAATTGTAATAAGAATGACATACCGACCGCCGTAATCAGCGGAGCTAGTTTCGGAGCTCGACGCAATTTTCGATAGGCCAAACGTTCAATTAAAACATTTATGGTGCCGCAGAATAGCATTGCTGCAATCAGGGCTAACAAGAAAGTTACCCAGCCAGCTAAATTTGAATTTTCTTGATGGAACCAAATCGTGATGAAGTATGAGGAAAAGAGCGCACCTAACATAAATAGGTCACCGTGGGCAAAATTAATCAATTCAATAATTCCATAAACCAAGGTATATCCAAGGGCGATCAAGGCATATAACAAACCATTGCGAAGACCTAGAACTGTGACTTGCGCAAATTGCGTTGGCGCTTTTATTAAGTTTGCGCCTAACCAAACAACTAACAATAATCCAATAATAGCTGCGCCAGATAACTCAATTCTTTTACGTCTTACTTGGCCGCGCGTGCCGGTAAACTTTTTGGCTTCAACTGTGGCTTTCAATTTACCCGCCCTTATTTTGATTGCGAATGTTTAATCAAATAATTTAAAAAATAAATTTAATAAGTGGGTGGCTTTGGAATAATCCAAAACCACCCACTCTGTAAATAAGTACTACTTAACTGTGATCTTCTTCAGCGTTGTTTCTGTGTTGTTCTTCACTACAAGGATGGTGATGTCGTGATAGATAGTATCGCCAGCATCATCAAATTGAATTGAAGTTCCAACAACAGACTTAGCTGCAGGAATATTTACAGATTTCATCTTTTGGAATACATCTTTGCGAGTTCCGTTTGAACGTGAAATCGCATCAAGGATTGCCTGCATAGCTGCTCCACCGTAAACGGAGAATGAGCTTGTAGGTGCCTTGCCGTATGCCTTTAGATAATCTTTCTGGAATGTTGCAGCCTTGCCATTCTTAGGGAATAGGTCAATTGATAGACCTGTGAATGATAGGTATGCGCCATCGGCTTCTTTGAGAGCCAAGAAGTCTGGGTATCCAGTGAATCCATCTGGTGCCATCAACTTAACTTTGGTGTTATCGCCAAGAACTTTTACTTTGTCCTTAACAAGTTGGCCACCATTTAGGTCGAAGATTCCGCCAATGTAGATCATGTCTGGGTTAAGAGCCTTGATCTTTGTGAACAAAGCTTCGTAGTTAGGTTGCTTAGCATCCCAACCTTCGCCAGCTGTGCCAGAAGAAAGAACTGTTAAGCCAATTTTGTTAGCTTCAGTTGTGAAAGCTTGTGCCACACCTTGACCGTAAGTCTGAGTGTCGTTAAGTACATAAACTGACTTCACGCCTTGGCTCTTAGCGAATTGTGCAGCAGCTGAACCTTGGAAGTCATCAGTTGTTACAACACGGAAGTAGTTACGGAAACCGGTTGGGTAGTACTTAGTTGGTTCGCCTGGATTCCAAGCCTTGGTTAGACCAGGGTTTGTGTTCGCATTTGAAACCATAACCATTGGACCCTTTGGATCTTGGTTTAGTACTGGAACAATAATTTTTGCGCAACCTGAGTTATATGTACCCATAACTGCAACTTCGGTCTTGTTAGCAACGTGTGCTTGTGCATTAGCTGCGCACTGTGCATCGTCCCATGAACCTTTAGCTGCGGTTGAGTCATCATATTCTTTGAACTTAATTGCATACTTACCAGCTTTGTTGCCCATTTGCTTAAGAAGCAACTTGATAACGTTGTTTGTCGATTCGCTTTGATCAGCCGATCCACCCTGCAGAGGTAGGTCAGAAGAAACAGTCAAAGTAACTGTTGCAGATTGAGCCATAGTTGAACCAACGATGCTCATTGCCAAAGTTACGACACCAAGCGCTACGAGAGCCTTGTTGTTTTTTTTCATGTAACAGTGTTCCCTTCATTCGAATGTAAGAAGACCGGGATAGGTACTCCTTAGGTATCGCGAAGTATGCCGCCTTTGGGTATTTTCGCCAAGCCCAATCCCGCTCACCAAGTAACGTTTAGGTAACCATTTTTGGCAATTTCCAGCGCGGTTCGGCTTACTTACTTATCTAGGGCCGCATCTGGGGAAATAACGGCCTGGGCGACAGCCTTCATGGAGACCCGTCGGTCCATGGCCGCCCGCTGAATCCAACTAAAGGATTCGGGTTCGGAAAGATTTAGAGCTTGCATCAGAATCCCTTTGGCGCGATCGACAATCTTTCTGGTCTCTAGCCGATCATTTAGGTTGGCGACTTCGGCTTCCAGCGCTTTGAGCTGTCGGTGGCGACTAATCGCAATTTCAATTGCCGGTACTAAATCCGAGATAGAAAAGGGTTTAACTACATAAGCCATGGCGCCGGCATCTCTTGCTCGGTCAACTAAATCTCGCTGACTAAATGCGGTCAAAATCAAGACCGGAGAAATTGCAATAATTTTTTCCGCAGCAGAAATTCCATCAAGAATTGGCATCTTCACATCCAAAATTGCTAAATCAGGTTTATGTTTTTCAGCAAGGGCAATTGCTTCTTCGCCGTTACTTGCTTCAGCGACAACTTCGTAACCGGCTTCGACTAACATCTCTACTAGATCTAATCGGATCAATGCTTCATCTTCAGCTACCAATATTCGGCCGCGGGATTTTTCGGCGCTCGTGCTAAATTCTGAATTCATGTGCCTCGAGTCGGATTTGAACCGACACTATGCAGTGTTTGAGACTGCCCTCTCTACCGTTGGAGTACCGAGGCTTAAAGCTAGATGGATAAGTATAAGGAATTAACGCAATTGTGCGAAAAACTTATTAGCGATATGCCGGTGCAGCGCCACCTACGGCATCGCCAATTTTATGAACCCGCATAGCATTTGTTGAGCCTGGAATTCCCGGAGGTGAGCCAGCAACAATCAATACTTGTTCGCCAATTTTCACTCGTCCAGTAGCAATAAGTAAGGTGTCGCACTGCTTAACCATTTCATCGGTGGTCGCCACCACTGGAGTAATCATCGGTTCGATCCCCCAAGAAAGAGCCATTCGGTTATAAGTTCCAATTTCTGGGGTGAAAGCCATGATCGGAATTGGTGACCGCAGCCGCGACATTCTGCGTGCTGAATCGCCGCTCTGCGTAAAAGTCACAAGAAAGCGCGCGCCAATAATCGCACCAACGTCTGCTGCTGCTTTTGTTATTGCGCCACCTTTTGTACGTGGATTGTGCTTTAAAGCTGGAATTAGATCTAGCGCATCTGTTTCAGTTTTTTCAATTATCCGAGCCATAGTTTCTACTGATTCGATTGCGAATTCACCGATGCTAGTTTCACCCGAAAGCATTAATGCATCTGCACCATCTAATACAGCGTTTGCACAGTCAGATGCTTCTGCTCTAGTCGGTCTTGAATTAACGATCATTGAATCTAACATTTGAGTCGCCACAATAACTGGCTTCGCAGATTCACGAGCTAACGTGATGCAACGTTTTTGCACCATCGGAACATCTTCTATTGGCATCTCCACGCCTAGATCCCCGCGCGCAACCATAATGCCATCAAATGCAGCAACTATCTCTTCCAAATTTGCAACTGCTTGTGGCTTCTCAATTTTAGCAATTACCGGAATCCTAATTCCTAACTCATCCATGATCTTATGGACATCAAATATATCTTTTGCAGATCGGACAAAAGAGAGCGCAATAAAATCTGCGCCAATTTTTAAACCCCACCGTAAATCTTCAACATCTTTCTCAGACATTGCTGGCACTGAGACGGCAACGCCGGGCAAATTAATACCTTTATTATTACTGACAACTCCGGGTTCAATAACTTTTGTAACTACCTTATTACCATCAACTTTTACAACCTCAACTGTGACTTTTCCATCATCAATGAGTATGCGATCTCCTGATTTGCAATCCCCGGGCAAATTTTTAAAAGTTGTTCCCACTAATTCCTTTGTACCTTCAACATCATCAGTTGTAATAGTGAAAATATCACCGCGGGCTAGCGAATGCGGACCGTCTTTAAATTTTCCCAACCTAATTTTCGGCCCTTGTAAATCCACAAGGATCGCAACAGGCTTGCCAGCTTTGGAAGCAGCCGCTCTAATTAGATCGTAAACATTTTTATGTTCCTCATAGCCACCGTGAGATAGGTTTAATCGAGCCACATTCATGCCGGCTTCTATCAGCGCTACAATTTTTTCTGGATTGGCGACTGCAGGGCCCATAGTGCAAACAATTTTGGCTCTACGCATGGTGGTTATTCTATCTTTAATAGAGCGCTAAATAGAGAATGAACGATCGGTTGGCGCTATCGGTGCAGGCAACTGTGTCCGACCCACCAAAAATTCATCTACTGCAGCAGCAGTACTTCGACCTTCGGCAATAGCCCAAACAATCAAAGATTGACCTCTGCCAGCATCACCGCAAACAAATACACCTTCTACTTCGCTGGAAAATTTAGAATCTCGCTTTATATTGCCTCGTTCATCAATTGTTACATTTAATTCCTTAATAAATTCATTTTGCTCCGGACCCGTGAATCCCAATGCTAATAAAACTAAATCAGCTTTTAAATCACGTTCAGTACCTGGAATTTTTTCAAATTTTCCATTTTCAAACTTTGTTTCCACAATCTTTAGCGCCTTTAAATTGCCAGCTTCGTCAGCAACAAATTCTTCAGTCGAGATTGCGTATAAACGTTCCCCGGCTTCTTCATGAGCGCTACTTACGCGATAAATCATCGGATAAGTTGGCCAAGGTTGGGATGTTGGTCGTTCTTGCGTTGGCCGCGGCATAATCTCAATTTGAGTAACGCTAGCCGCTCCTTGGCGGATTGAAGTTCCTAAACAATCAGCACCGGTATCGCCGCCCCCTAAAATTATTACATGTTTTCCTGTTGCATTGATTGGTGGCGCTTCTGATATTTCATTTAGCGCTTGTTTGTTCCCCCACGGCAAAAATTCCATTGCTTGGTAAATTCCGTTTAATTCACGTCCCGGAATATCCAAATCTCGCCATTTACTTGCGCCAACTGCCATTACGATCGCATCGTATTTTGATCTCAAAGAAGCAGCCGTTACATCCACTCCAACATTTACACCACACCTAAATCTGGTGCCTTCTTTTTCCATCTGTGAAATTCTTCGATCAATTATGGATTTCTCCATCTTGAATTCTGGAATTCCGTACCGTAACAATCCACCTATTTTTTCAGCTCTTTCGTAAACAACTACAGTATGGCCGGCTCTAGTTAACTGTTGGGCAGCGGCTAGACCAGATGGGCCAGATCCAATTACAGCGATTGTTTTCCCGCTTAAACGATCGGGAGCTAACGGCTTAACGCTGCCGCTGCCAAATGCTTCTTCTACAATTCTTAACTCAACTTGTTTGATTGTTACTGGATCAGCATTGATGCCTAATACGCATGATGTTTCGCAAGGTGCCGGACATAATCGGCCGGTAAATTCTGGAAAATTATTAGTTGAATGCAACCGATCCATAGCTTCGGATTTTTCATCGCGCCAAATTAAATCATTCCATTCTGGAATTAAATTACCAAGTGGGCAACCTTGGTGACAGAACGGAATGCCACAATCCATACACCGGCTAGCTTGCTTTTGCAGCGCCGCAAAATCTTGGACCTCATATACTTCGCGCCAATCTTGGATACGGACGTCAACCGGTCTACGTTTTGGAGTTTCGCGAGGCGTACTTATAAATCCACGTGGATCACCCATTTACCGCCGCCATAACTAATTCATCAGCAGATAAACCTTCGCGTTCTGCTCTCGCAATTATTGAGAGAACTCGCGCGTAATCTCTTGGGAGAATCATTGAAATTTTTGTGAGATTTTCGCTCCAATTTTCCAATAGATTTTTTGCCACTTCGGATTCAGTTTCATCCGCAAAATTTGTAATAACCTGCTTAACGAATTCTGCATTTTGGCTAGAAACTGCAAGTATGTCAACCATCTCTGGGTTTACATTAAGTGGATCTAAATCTAAAACATATGCAATCCCGCCAGACATGCCGGCCCCGAAGTTTCTGCCAGTTCTTCCCAAAATTACCGCAGTTCCACCCGTCATATATTCGCAACCATGGTCGCCTACACCTTCGACTACAGCAGTTGCCCCTGAATTTCGCACACAAAACCGCTCGCCGACTACTCCCCTTATATAGATCGATCCAGTCGTCGCGCCGTACCCAATTACATTTCCAGCAATAACATTCTCATT
>CAEZUF010000001.1_pt1 | contig 37391 bp, 41 predicted proteins | sample 7264401 | NCBI WGS metagenome assembly CAEZUF01 (sample SAMEA6813823, study PRJEB35770) | uncultured Actinomycetes bacterium | biome: Freshwater; feature: Freshwater reservoir; material: water | place: Czech Republic | collected 2016-04-20 | depth 0.5m m | reverse complement strand
TACCAGCTGCAAAAATGTCTGCGCAGTCCAAGAAACTATTACGATCGTATCGCCGCTCTTTATTGCATTTGGGAGTGAAATTAACGCAATTGCAGCAAATATATAAGCACACCACATCGTACTTACGCCGGCAGTTATCTTTGAAGCGATCTTGTTATTCAAATTAGTAGAAGTACCCATGATTTAGGAATAGCCTTAAATCATGGGTACGTTCGAGTATGCGTTTATAAGCCTTCTTCTTCGTAGTAACGACGCCAAATCCTGCGATGGATTGGGATTAGCATCGGCAGCGAACGTACGCCTGGAATTAATGGAATCAAAATTAACCCAAGTGACATACCGCCCATAATAAAGAGAATGTATGCATCGGCATTTGCGCCAATAGGTTTTGACTCTTCATTATTAAATGGTGGAATCTGATACCAGAAGGAGTAAAGCCAGAGCCAAGCCTGGCCTGGATACCTTCCAGTTTCATTCATCATTCCCCAAGTACCACCTTGTAGATTAGCTGCAGTTCCAGCATCATCTAAGTACGCGCCATCACCAAAGAAAAGAATTTGTTTGGTGTTATCGGTTTGGAAGAAGCCGCCTTGCGAAAGCAGCGCAGCATCTAACCCACCAGATTTAGCCATACTTGTTAAACCCGCTGCAAGTGCTGGGACTGGACCATATGGGCCAGCAGGAACCGCGCCTATATCTCCTTCAACTTTATTAATTGCATCATCATAAGATGCCGCCCAACTTTCTTTAACTGAATCCGATGCTGCATTCCAAGTAGCTAACGCAGATGCAATTTCAGTTGAGAGAACTTGAGTTGATAACGGCGCAATCACGAAATCATTTGCGGCATCGATCATGTGAGTTACGCCAGCCCATTTTTGCAACCAGAGCGGACCAACATTTAAGCCGTCACCATTTTCATTATATGGCGCGCCATAAGTTGCCGTCCCGCTACTCCCAGCAAGTTCTTGAACTGCAGTTGCATAGAAGTTATCAGCATTTGTGGTTGCCCAATTCTTAAAAGTTAACGGCTTTTCATCGGGCGATCCAAAAAAGGCTGATAGCGAGAGCGTTACTAACGAAACTACTACCAATGCAATTACACCCTCCTTTACAATGTCGTACTTTCGAGTGCGACCTTGCCAAGGATTGGCATCAAAAGCTTCTGAATTCCGTTTCATAACTTCACCCCACTAATTGCTGCATCAATTGGCGGAACTACGCCCTTTTTGCGAACCAACAGGACATGCATAACTGTTATTACGCCAAGAATTAACGGTAAAAATGCAACATGGAGTAGCAACATCTGACCAAGATTTGTAACGGTAAACCAAGCACCAACTCCTACCGAGTTAAAACCATCCTTGGCTTCAAATGTAATCCATTGTGAATCAAAATTGGTTTGAACTAAGTAACCGGTAAATGCGGTTGCAATTGAAGCCACAAACGCAACAGCGCCGGTCATCCAAGTCATCAACCTTCGACCTCGCCAAGCAGCCATCCAATACTTTCCCCAAAGATGAACCACCATGAAGACAAAGAACAACTGCACACTCCAAAAGTGCAAACTATTCATGAAATGTCCAGCAGATGAAGTGTGGTACCAAGCTGGACCTTCAAACGATAGAACGATTCCGGTAGCAATAATTACGCCAAGTGCGGCTAAAGTTAAAACTCCGAATACATAAATCCAGGAAGCCACATATGCTGGCTGATCATCTGGTAATAATTTATCAATAGGTAGATTCTTTTGCCAAGATTTTCTAAGCTTAGAAGTCCACATTTCGCTCATCATTAATTACCACTGTTATTAGAATCATGACCTTGGGGAAACGGCAAAAGTACTGCTAAAGCAAAAATTAACAACATCAGCAAAATAACAAGCAAATTTGAGATTGAGATTTGAAACCAACCCCATTTCAAATAAGTCGCAGATTTATTCATAAAATCAAAGAAAATACCTGACACCGTTTTCTCTCTTCCCGTAGAATTTAAAAATTCTTCATTTCCTTGACATTAGACCTGAAGTTGAAATAGACCGAGAGTTTTGTAGAGAGGTGGCACTTAATGGGAGCCTCTGCAATAATTGGCTAATGAAATCAACCAAGCCGATTTATTGGCTGCTGTTACCAGCGTTGCTCTTACTGTCAGCAGGGTCAATTTGGGGAACTGTTCATTTTTACCCAGGTCAAAACTCACCAAGCGCCTCTCAAGTTCAAGAATGCATAGATCTGAAGAGCTTTGTTTTAAATGAAGAATTAATTGGAAGTAAAAAATGGAGCGTTTATCATTCCGATGTTTTAAAGTACGAAACCGGTTTATCAAATAAGAATCGAACTATTGTATTAGTTAAACTTATAGCGTCTGAAGCAATCGAAGTTTTACAATCTGATCTTCGGATATATGAAGAAATGGCGCTACATAATGATTGTTTGTTACCGGATTTCAAAAAACAACTTGCATCAGTTACAACCGATACTCAAACAAGTATTGATTTCTTACTCGGCCAAGGTGAAATAAGTGGCCAAATGTTTGATCCAAATCAAGGTATTTGGAATACCGCTTTTTATGATGCTTACGAATCTGCTATAAAGTATTTAAAATAAATTTAGCCAGCAGGTTTGTTTCGAATCGAGCCACGCTCTATATCTTTAGACTTTTCATGAACTTTTCTAATTTGCAATTCGAAATTCTTTATCGCGCCATCAAATGCCGCTAAATCATTGAAATCTGAAGACTCCGACCTAAGTAACGGTCCACTTCCTCTGGATGTAAGTATAACTTTATGTGACTTCTTACCTAGCCGAGGATTTCCTTCATGTAGAACTTTCAATTCAATGCGATCAATTTTAACTTTAAATCTATTCATGCTCTCTAGTTTTTCTAAGGCAATTTTTTTGAAATCTTCTGCTAGAGCTGCGTTCCTTGGATGAATGATTATTTCCATTTATTCCTCCTGCATTTGAAGATACTCCCTTTGAAATTTGAAATCAATGACTTAGAACTGGGAAGTTGCCGAGTACTATGTAACCCTGATGGCTTTATTCACCGAATTCCTTCCTTCTGCAAATGACTATAAGCCTTTTAAGAAAAACTTTCGCCATAACTTAATTGCCGGAATATCCGTTGGCGTTGTGGCGCTTCCGCTCGCACTTGGATTTGGTGTGACTACAGGTTCTGGTGCAGCGTCCGGGCTAATAACAGCGATTATTGCTGGACTAATTGCTGCGGTTTTTGGCGGTTCTAATTTTCAAGTTAGCGGGCCAACTGGAGCAATGACAGTAGTTCTGGTACCAATAGTTTCTAAATATGGAGTAGCGGCGCTAGCTCCACTTGGAATTGCAGCTGGATTTCTAATCATTTTTTTGGGGTTTATTAAAGTTGGCAAATATATTGATCGTGTTCCTTTTGCAGTTATGGAAGGTTTTACTCTTGGAATTGCGTTAGTGATTGCATTGCAACAAGTCCCGTTAGTCTTGGGAATTCAACGCGCTCCAGGTTCGCATACAGTTTTAGTTGCCATCGATACATTCAAGAGCGCAATATCAAATTCAATTAATTGGACTTCTATCTCAATTGTTATTTTTGCCTTAGTCATAAAATTCACTTGGCCCAAAATGAATAAGATGGTTGCGCCGAAAGTGCATATCCCCGCCAGCATCGTGGTGGTACTACTAACTACGCTTATTGTGCATTTTCTAGGTATCAAAGTTGCAACTATCGGCGCAATCCCTCGAAAATTTGAAGTTGCTGGCAATTATTTGGAAACATTTAACGCTATACCGATTAGGGAACTCGGATATGCCATTGTTGTGATTGCTCTCTTAGGAGCAATAGAGTCGTTACTTTCGGCTCGAGTTGCTGATGGTATGGCACACAAGATTATTGACCATGAACAGAGAAAACATCAGCCTAATCGTGAGTTATTCGGCCAAGGTCTAGCAACAATTGCCGCATCATTTTTAGGCGGAATGCCGGCTACCGGTGCAATTGCTAGAACTAGCGTCAATGTTAGAGCTGGAGCCAGAAGCAGATTCGCGTCGATCGTACATGCGTGTTTCCTACTTATGGTGGTGTTGTTTCTAGCGCCGGTAGTCTCAATCATTCCGACAGCTGCACTAGCTGGAGTATTAATTGGCACTTCATATCGAATTGCTAATCCGAAGAGCATCATCGAAGCGCTACGCACTACTTATGGGGAGAGAGCCGTCTTTATTGTCACAGCTATTTCCGTGCTTGCGATCGATTTAATTTGGGGCCTTGTAATTGGTTTATTAACTAATTTGGTATTAAAAAAATTACTTTCTAGTCGCCGTTAAACTTATCAAAGTCGTAACAGATAACGCAGCTGCGATAACGCCTAGGCTCACCGCTAGAGTAATATGTGGGATTTCGTAGAAACCGATTTTATGGATACCTACGCCATGCAATCCTTCAATGAAGAGCTTAAATCCAATAAATCCAAGAATTACCGCCAAGCCCTTCGAAAGATAAATTAGACGGTCAACTAACCCGGCCAGCAAGAAATAAAGTTGACGAAGTCCCATTAAAGCAAATGCATTTGCGGTAAAGACAATGTAAGGATCTTTGGTTAGACCAAAAATTGCAGGTATCGAATCAAGTGCAAATATCAAATCAGTGGTTCCGACTGCCACCAAAGCGATCGTGAAGGTAGACGCACCGCGCTTTCGAAGTGAGGTGATTATCCGGCCTTCTTTATATACCTTTTCATCACCATGCTTTTCTTTTATTAGCTTCCAAGCAGTGGCTATTAAAATTATGGCGAAAATAAAGAATGCTGCAGAGAACTTAGAAATCAGTGCCGAACCTAGGGCAATAAAAATACCTCGCAAAACTAGTGCGATTGCTATGCCGGCCAATAAAATTAATTGTGCACTCTCCCGTTTAACGCTCAAATTCGCTAGCAATATTATGAAAATAAAGACGTTATCTACCGAGAGTGAATATTCCGTCAGCCACCCAGCAAAGAATTCTTCACCATGGCCAGCAACCCCATTAAATTGGAGGTTTATTCCAAAGACAATCGCGGCAATCACATAAAAAATTGTCCAAAGCGCAGCTTCTTTTAGAGTGGTTTCTCGTTTGCGATTTTTAATTGCTAGTAGCAAATCAAAAACCAGTACTCCTAGTAGGACTGCAATCGTCACTCCCCAAGTTTTGGCATCAGTCATCTAAATTTCCGATTCTCTAAAAGCCTTTATTAACGGGTAGCTAATACAAAAGCTATAGCAAGAACTAGCGCAAGTGCAGCTGATTGCAGCAGAATAATTAAAGCGGTCTTACGGTCTGCGGCTCGATCTATTGGATTTTGTACTTTAGAAATTTCGCCCATTTTGCCAAGATTAAAAGTCCCTGCAAACCCATACGCTAAGCAGAATTTCTTTCTGGATTGTACAAAACCGATTGCAAAAACCATGAGAGGCAGAATGATGGAAAATTTTCCAATTGTGGAAACGTCAGATGAAGCCAGAGTTGCGCCGCTAGAAATCGAAAAAGCTGCCCCGATTAGCGCAACAATTTGGCGACGACGAACTTCGCTCTTCCCTAAGTTACAAGTTCCAGGGATGTATTCAGTGCTCAACTTACTTCCTCGAATTCATCTTCATCGACCCATGCGCTGGCAGATTCATCAGTCCGTTCTACCCACGAGAGAAAAGTAAAAACTCCTTTGACTGCAAGGAGAAGCAATGCGAATAGCGCAGTTATCCGGCGAATTGCTTTAAACATATGAGAATTCTATAAGGAGTTAAGAATTCGTCCAATCGAATCGGTGATGATTTCGGGACTTGTTCCAAAATTTAAACGAACAAATTGTGAATAATCAGCGCCATATGTATGGCCCGGATTAAAGGCCACCTTGCCTTTCTCTATGAAATGGGCAGCTGGGTTTTCTCCAAGATTTAACTCAGAAACATCTAACCAAGCTAGGTAACTGCAATCAGGAATTCGGTATTTAATCTCTGGAACTTTGGCCTTCAATAAATCAGCCACTAGACGACGGTTCTCGTCCAGGGTAGCGATTACGCCGTCTAGCCATGTGTCGCCAGATTTATATGCCACAGCATCAGCAATCGCACCAAATAGTGAAGCTCTGAAATGTACAGACTCGGGCATAGTATCCAACATGGCATTTAATTTAGGATCCTGCGCGACGATGGTTGCACATTTCAAACCAGCAAGATTAAAAGCCTTGCTTGCTGAAGTTACAGTTATGCCAACTTTTTTTGAAAAATCTGAAGCTGCTAGAAATGGGATAAAAGTTGTATTAGAAAAAGTTAGCGGTGCATGGATCTCATCACTAATCACTATTACGTCATATTTATCTGCTAATTCTGCAATTTGCATCAACTCTAATTTCGTATAAACAGTTCCGACTGGATTATGCGGATTACATAGTAAATGAGCTTTAACGCCAGATTTATAGGCTGCTTCAATCCCGGCCATATCTAAAGTGAAGTGCATGCCTTCACGCTTTAATGGGACTTCAACTTTTGTGAGTTTGAGTTCATTTATCCAAGTAAAAAAATTGTTATAAACAGGGGTATTAATCATTAATTTATCGCCGACACTCATAAATGTACGCAAAACTTCGATAACGCCAACTCCCACGTCGCAAGCGATTCGGACTTGCTCTGGATCTAATATCCAATTCCATTTCCGGTTTGCAAACCCGGCAAAATTTTCTTTCAACTCTGGAATCGGTCCTAAATAACCGGTATCTGAGCGTTCAACTAAATCGTGGAGTGCAGCCTTAATCGGTTCAGCAATTTGAAAATCCATTTCGGCAACCGGCAACGGCAAAATATCGCTTGGGTAAAAACGCCATTTAGAACTAGATCTTTTCTGCAGTTGCGCTAAAGAATCTGCGATTACTTTTTCACTCATTGCGCCAGTATTCCACTAAAAAAAGTAGTTTTACGCTTCGTCCGGTTCCAGCCTGCGCGTGGAGTTTCTAACAATAAGTGTTGTAGGAAGTGTAAGTGAATGTAATTCGCTTTTTGGCGCTTTTAACCGCTCCATTATCGACCAAGCAGCCATCTCGCCCATTACCGTTACTGGCTGTTCGATTGTGGTTAAATCAGAAAATTCAGCCATTTCATGGCCATCAAAACCAATAATTGATATATCTTCTGGAACTTTTAAACCATGGCGGCGAATCGCTTGTAGTGCGCCGAGTGCCATCTCATCGGATTCAGCAAAAATTGCAGTTGGTCTATTGGGCCGAGCTAATAAATCATCCATTGCCCTGCTAGCACCTTGCATTGTGAAGTCTCCGTAAACTTCTCGAGCAGGATTCCATTCGATTCCGCTCTCTGCAAGTACTGCCATAAAACCATTTCGGCGATCTTGCGGAACACTAAAACCAAATGGATCATCGGGGCGGCCAGAAAGTAAGCCAATTTTTTTGTGTCCTTGGTTAACTAAATGTTGAGTCGCGGTTCGTGCGCCAGCAACATCATCAATTGCAACACTTGAACAACGGTCGTGATGCATTCCAACTAACGCAATTGGAATACCTAGGCTAAGCATTGATTCAAATTCTTCTTCGGTTGGTGGCAAGCTAATAACAATTAACGCATCAACTCGACCTTTTAGCATCTGGTGTTGAAATAGCCGCTCTCGACCTTTCATTTGCGAAAAGTTATAGAGCAGTAGGTCCAAACCAGATTCGCGTAGCGCTTGTTCGGCGCCGTTAATAACTTGTGCGAAGTACCATCGAGATACATATGGTGCGACAACGCCAACGCTATTTGTTCGACCATATATGGCTTTTGCTGGAGCTTGTGGAATTGGATAATTCAATTTTTCAGCGGCATCAACAATTCTTCTTCTAGTTTCAGCATTTACATGCTGCAAGCCTCGTAATGCGCGCGAAACTGTTGCTGGTGAAACTCCTGCTTCAATTGCCACTTCTTTAATTCCGATCTTTGAATGGTCGATTTCTAAACTCACTCGAGACCTCCAATTAAAGAATGCGCTGCAAATTTGCAGCAAAAATTTGCGGAAAGGCTAAAAGTAGAGTGAAAATCGCAATCTGGCTAGCCGCAAATTGGTATTAATTTGCAGTTAAGCGATTTTCTTTTGGCCTTTAAGCAGGCTAAGCACGGTAGTTAGTAGTAATACTCCAAGAATTACCGAAAGGCTTAATGCCAAAGAAATTTCCGGAATGGGCACGCCAAAGAATTTCTCCCACCCTTGAAAGTGAGAGGCCTCAAAAATCAATTTGAGTCCGATGAACCCTAAAATAATCGCGAGACCTTCGGAGAGATAAATTAGTTTTTTCATTAAACCACCAATAATAAAGTAAAGCTGCCTTAATCCCATTAGCGCAAAAATATTTGCTGTCACCACAATATATGGATCTTTAGTGAGACCAAATATAGCTGGAATGGAATCAAATGCGAAAATAACATTTGTAGTTGCAATCGCTGATAGCGCAATTACGAAGTAGGAAGCACCTTTCTTATGAAGAAACCTAATAAACGGTCCCTCTTCATACTCTTCTTCGGAATCCTCCGCGATCAATTTGTATGCTGTGTAAAGTAGGAAAGCTCCGAATATGAAAAATACCCACGACCATCGATTTACAAGCGCTGATCCAGCTCCAATAAAGATTCCACGAAGGAAGAGTGACATCACAATTCCAATTAGTAGTACCAATTCTTCTTTCTCTTGGCTGACTTTCATCCGTGCCAAAATTAAAATAAAGACAAATAAGTTATCCATTGAGAGCGAATACTCAGTTATCCAACCTGCGAAGAATTCTCCCTGTGCTTGCGCATTGCCCCAACTTCCCATGGATAAACCGAATGCAATTGCAAGTGAAATATAAAAAACCGTCCAGATTGCAGCAGCTTTAATAGTTGTGACTTTATGTCGATTAGTAATAGCAATCAAGAGATCAATTGTGAGAATCAAGCCAAGAACTAATAGCGTTACTAACCATACTGTTGCACTCATAGGTGAATCATATTAAAGTAATTAAGTAATTGCACTTTACTATGCGAAGGAGAACTTGTGTCCGCACAGATTGAGACCAATATCAAAGTTGAATTTAATTCTAGAGACCGAATTAGCGTGCTATTTAGGTTGATTTTGGTCGCGCCAATCGCAATTTACTCTTCTTCTTTTTCAATTTCAGACGCTACGAATGGCTGGCCCACTGCGTTCCTAGTTCTACCGGCGCTATTTGCACTAGTTTTTCGTGAGGTCTATCCAACTTATGTACTTAGTTTTAATAAAGCGCTTCTTGGGCTTTCAAATCGAATAGTCGCTTTTGTGCTTTTACTTCAAGATGGTTATCCATCAATTGAGTCGGATCCAAGAGTTGAAATAACTTTTCCAGAAATTGAAGGTGGTAAGAAATTAAATCGCTACTTACCTCTTGTTAAATGGATCTTGGCACTCCCACTTTATTTAGTAGGCGCGGTCTATGCCGTTTATGCATTGGCGCTCACAATTTTTGCGTGGATTTCGATTTTAACTTCTGGCGAGTATCCAGAATGGTGTTCTAAAGGTGTGGTCGGAACAATTTCATATTGGAACCGAGTAGCGGGATATGCGTTCTTACTAGTAACAGATGAATACCCAGACTTTAATATCTGATAATAAGGCAAGAGCTATTGCAAAGAAGATAGTTGAGATTGATCCAGCCTTTACAAAAGTAATTTCCGAATCTAAATTATGTACTATTGGCAGAACAAAATCGGATCAAACCCATTTCAGTTCTCTTGCTGCATCAATTCTTTCCCAACAATTATCTACGAAGGCCGCAGATACGATCATTAAGCGAACCATTGAGACAGCGGGCGGAGAGTTGACGCCAAGAAGAGTTGCTAAATTGAGTCAAGAACAAATTCGTGCCTCTGGAGTTTCCGGAGCTAAAACTAGGTCCCTTACCGAACTTAGTAATGTCTTTCTTGATAAGAAATCTGGTGTTCATAAATTGCATGAGCTATCTGATTCTGAAATTTCTGCGCTACTTCTTCCATTATTTGGCATCGGTCGATGGACTATAGAGATGTTCTTAATGTTTCAACTTGGCCGGCTAGATGTTTGGCCGGTTGGAGATCTAGGTGTTAGGCGTGGTTGGGAAAAGATTCATAAAGCGAGAGTTGAATTAGAACCAAAAAAATTGGAAAAACTTGGCGATAAATTTGTGGGTTTTCGAAGTCATGTTGCTTGGTATTGCTGGCGTGGCACCGAACTTATTTAGGTTCGAGAATTAACGAAACTGAATTAATGCACCAACGTTGATCTGTTGGCACGTCATAACCTTCGCCTTCAAAAACATGGCCGAGATGGGAGCCGCAAGATGCGCATCGCGCCTCAGTTCTAACTCTTGGGAAGAGTGACCGATCCTCAATCAAGAGAACTGCGTCATCTGTAGTGGGTGCGTAAAAAGATGGCCAACCGCAGCCAGAGTGAAATTTAGTTTCGCTCCGAAAAAGTTCAGCGTTGCAAGCTTTGCATTTATAAACACCAACAGTTTCAGAATCAGTATATTCACCAGTAAAAGGGCGTTCGGTTCCAGCTTTACGTAAGACATCAAAAGAGAGCGGATCTAATTTAGCTTTTAATTCCAGATCATTTAATTGAATTGGAAATGCATTCCCGCTGGGAGTAACTAGCGGTAACTCTTCGTTATTCATGCGCAGCCATCGGAAATTCTATTCCGGTTGACGAATGACAATCGTAACCATTTGGATTTTTTTCTAGGTAGCGTTGGTGATACTCCTCGGCAATCCAATACTTATGCTCGCCTACTTCTTGAATTTCGGTAACAATTTCACCGATTCCAACCTTCGTTAGTTCGGCTTCATAAATATCTCTAGTGTTTACCGCATCAATCATCTGCTCCGGAGTGGTGGTAAAGATTGCACTGCGATACTGGGTGCCGATATCACCACCTTGTTTGTTAAGCGAAGTTGGATCATGCATAACCCAAAATTCTTCAAGTAAACGTTTGTAAGAAATTGCGCTTGAATCAAACTCAACTTTAACTAATTCTGCATGGCCCGTTTTCCCAGTACAAACTTCTTCATAAGTTGGATTAGAGGTAGCCCCTCCCATATAACCAACTGATGTATTTGTGACACCATCGAGATTCCAAAATCTACGCTCAGCGCCCCAGAAGCAACCCGTTGCAAAATATGCGAAATCAGACATGACTATATTCTTTCAGGGATTATGAGATAAAGCACTTTAAGCGAATTGCCAGGTGAATGTCCTTGTTAATACAACTTTAAACAGGGAGAATATGCATATTGTCGATTCCGGCGATCAGCAGAAAATACATTGGTTTTGGTTCGGTCATGTCGAAAGTCAAGACAGAGCCACGGTAAAAGTTAGGAGGGGTAGGAATGGATTGGCGTCATAAATCAGCTTGTCGCGATGAAGATCCAGAACTCTTCTTCCCGATTGGTAATACCGGTCCTGCGTTAGCTCAAATTGAAGAAGCGAAAAAAGTCTGTAATCGCTGCGATGTAAGAGAAGCTTGCTTGGCTTGGGCGCTAGAAAGCGGACAGGATGCTGGCGTATGGGGTGGGCTTTCTGAAGATGAACGCCGCGCTATGAAACGCCGCGCTGCTAGAAACCGCGCTCGACAATTAGAAAATCAGAACCGCTTCTAATTTCTAATCGGAAAAGTCACAATAGCTTCAGTGCCTTGCGATAACCGCTTAAATTCAATACTTCCATTTAATTCATTAACTGTAAGAGTTTGCACAATTTGTAAACCTAAGTTTGCTTGATGCTCTGGTGTAAACCCTTCCGAAAGTCCACTGCCATTATCACTTACATAAACTTTGCATAAAGTCTCACTTCGTTCGACCCGAAGTTCTAGCTTGGAGCCAATGCTCTCTAAGCCATGTTCAAGTGCATTATGAATTAGTTCGGTGAGTACTAAAGCAAGTGGCGTCGCAACTATCGCGGGAAAACCACCAAAATTACCAGTTCGTTCAATTGTGATTTCATTAGTTCTAGTACTTAATTCCACTGCATTAGCCATTATTCGATCCATTACTTCATCGAAAGCAACTCTCTCTTTATCGCTTGTAGAAAGCGTTTCGTGCACAATCGCGATAGATGCAACTCTGCGCACAGCTTCCTCAAGCGCTGCACTAGCGTTTGGATCATCAATCCGGCGTGATTGCAATCTTAGTAAAGCTGAAACTGTCTGCAAATTATTCTTAACTCGATGATGAATTTCCCGAATAGTTGCATCTTTTGAAAGTAGCGCTCTATCTCGTCTCCTTAATTCGGTAACGTTATGCGCTAACACAATTGCGCCAATTCGATCGTTAGCTTGGGTTAATGGAATTGAAAGTAAATCAATGGTGCCAGTTTCGCAATCAAATTCCTCACGGCGTAGCGCTTTTCCACTCATTGCAACGTGCCAATTCTCTTCACGTGGAATATGTCTGATGGTTCCAGTTTGCAGCGAATCCAAAACATCACCTAAATTATGGCCTTCTAAATCACTTGGCCAACCAACTTTATTTAGCGCAGATCTCGCATTTGGACTAGCAAAAATCACTACGCCATTTACATCTAATCTGATTAAGCCATCTCCAACTCGAGGCGCTGACTCTGCGAGATAGACACTTTCCTTTATTGGGAAGTTACCTTCGGAAACCATTCTGTAAATTTTATGAGCAATCTCGCGATAATTTAATTCGAGTTTGGATGGAGTGCGCATTGTTTCAACATTACGATGGCGCGAAATTACGGCTATGAACTTTCCTTCAAAAAATACTGGCACGGTCTCTTCTTTTACAAGAATTTCTCCAACTACTTCAGGTTCGGTGTCGCGGATGATTTCACCATTAGATAGCGCTTGGTCGATTCGAGGCTTGCTCCCCCAGAGAATTTCGTTACCAATTACATTCTGGCTAAAAACCGTAGCTGCAGTTGTCGGGCGGATATGTGAAATTGCAATATGTCCTTCTGGCCATGACCGATAATCTTTTCGTCGAGGAACCCAGAGTATTAAATCTGCAAATGAGAGATCGGCTAATAATTGCCATTCAGCTACCAACTCGGATAATCGCAAAATATCAGATTCACTTAACGCAGTTCGTTGCGTAAGCGCGCTACTGAAAGTTTGCATGGGGAAATCCTAGCGAGAAGTTCAAGCCTCTAGATTCTCAATTCGAGCAAGCAGTTCAACGAAAGACTTTCGAATCGCGCTACGCGGGGCTACTCCGTGGATTGGCGAACAATTGGTTTGAGCCCGATCAAAAGATGAGTAGTCATAAGGAATTACCATTCCTAAATCAAGCGGCACCAAACCAAAAAATCTCCGTTCAATAGCTTTGTGGCGTCTTGATGTCCCAGATTTATTAAGAATATAGAAATCTTTTATATTCTTCGGTAAATCTGCCCGGTTATCAATAAACCTTTCAAGCGCACGTATTGAATATTCCTCGGAATTTGCAACATAAATGATCGCACTCAATTTCTCAAACCAATGCGCAAATTCTTGGGCTGATTTTCTACGATCAATGATTGCATCTGAAATCTTTGGCATCACCCCAAGATCTACATAAATTTTGGAGTTTAAATCAATTAGCGCTTGGAATTTTTCATTAGTGGCGCTTAAGTCGGTATACAACGAAAGTTTCGCGGACACTTTAAATTCATTGCGCAATTTTTCGTCAGATTGTCCGAGCAAAAGTGCCATCGCAGGCGCAACATTATCGGCGTCAACAATTGCAGTTTCGTGTTTTTGAGATGACTCTGCGGCAAGATTCATTGCTATTGAAGTTCGTCCTGGAGCACCGGCACTTCCGATGACACCGACCAGCGATCGATATCTTGGCGATGTATTAAACGGTGCCGCAGAATTTGAATGAAGCAACGGATTACGTAGTGATCTAGCAATCAACTCATTTAGGGAGTTCAAATCTAGTGGAACTCCGCCAACGCCTAATTCAATTATTGAAGTTTCAGAATCGTTCCATTTTCCTAACTCGATAGCATTTATTCCAGGCAAGTCTTTAGCAAAAATTACGATCCATCTGGCACCGTCTAAAACTCTATTCTTTAGCGCTGCCATCAATTCTTCTCCCGAAATCGCCCTGGATATAATATTTTTCCCAGATTCAAAGAGAGTTCGAGCCACGAAAGATTCTCGCTCTGGATTAGCGATACCAGTGATTACATTTATTCCAGATTTAGATGTATTCAGATTAACCATGTTTAACCAGAACAATCCGATGCAACGGCACTTCTCCTAGAACTAATACCACTTGCGAAATCGGTAATGAGATTACAACTCCCACGCTGCCACCTAAATCTTTAGATTTCTGATCAACGGAAACCACCGAAATTTCGCTTGCTACCAAATGAGTCAAGTCACCTCTTCCAGCACTTTGCGAAACTTCATTAGGCAGTGCATATATATCAACAATCGAACCACGGGATAAATCCATTGGTAAATCATTTTTCAACACTTCAATTGGGGTTGCTCGGGTATCGATTCCGTATGGCGCATTAGAGAGTGAATCGGCTGGAATCAACTCATGAGCACCCAGCTTCCGAAGAACAACAGTGCCAATTACATCTGCTTTTACCGATAGATAACGCCGGGAGTTCTCCGGCAACATAACTCGGATTGCAATCAGATCTGATTGCCCAACCACATCGCCAGGAGCTAGTTCGCCATAACTTCCCCATACAAGAACGGTTCGGTTGGATTCTTTATTGATTAGCGCAGCAGCAAGAAAGGAAAGTAAAATCATCGAAATTCCGATGATGGTGCGAGAGTTAGATTTTATTCTTCTAGTTGTTATTAGCTTCTCTGGTATTTTCATGACCGATAAGTAACCTAAAATCTGGAAATTTCTAAGAATTATCCACAGTCATACTTTCAGATGAGAGCGCCTCCTCCGTTTCTATATTAACTCTCGTTATTAATCGGTAAAAATCGCACCATGACAAATATTGAAATCGATGAATTAAAGTTTCACGAAGTAAATCTCGAGCAATCCAACTTTGATTTTGATAGTGATTTATGGGCCCACCCCATGCTTGCGCTATTTGAACCACCTCCAGAACCAATCGCTTTTCAAAAGAGTCGAAAACTTTATTTAGTGCCGTCTACTTTTGGAGATGAATATGACCCAGATTTTGCACCTCAACCAAGTTCTTTAGAAGAGCTGCCAGATATCGAACCGTGGTTGAAACGATTCGTTGTTAATTTGCTTGAAATATGGATCGGGCAAAGAGCACCGCAGCAACTTTCACGTTGGTGCCACCGAGCGATTTACCAAGAATTGGTAAGAAAAATAGGCTCAATATCAACGTTGCCGCGCGTTAGAAAAATATACCGAAGTCAACCAATTGAAGGTGTTGAAGAAGTTACGGTAACTCTTAGATTTGGCGATCGAATTAGATCATTGGTTCTCAGATTTGAAGGCGTAGATAAACGTTGGTTATGTACAGAACTTTTCCTAATTTAACGCTTAGTTAGAGGCGCCGTGGCATCGCTTGTATTTCTTGCCGGAACCACATGGACATGGTGAGTTTCTAGAAACTCCAGTATCTCTAGTAATTTCGCCAGAATCGCTAGGAGCCGTATATTTCAAATCTTGAGTTGATTTATTCTCTTGTAAACCTTTTGCGGCAACGCCATCAGATTCAACACTAACTTCTACATTAAAGAGATAACCGACCATCTCTTCTTTAATCGATTCCATCATTGCAGCGAAAAGTTCGTAACCTTCTTTTTGGTATTCAACTAATGGATCGCGTTGTGCCATCGCGCGTAATCCAATTCCTTCTTGTAAATAGTCCATTTCGTAGAGGTGTTCTCGCCATTTACGATCTAGTACCGAGAGTAGAACTTTGCGCTCTAACTCGCGCATAACTTCCGGCGTTAAGTTAGTTTCTCGGTTTGTGTACTGAACTCTAGAATCTTCTGAAACTCTATTTAGTAAGAATTCGTTATCTAGGCCAGCTCTACTACCCACTTCCTTTTCCAAATCTTCAACTGTAAATGAGATTGGATATATAGACTTCAAGGCACTCCACAAAGTATCAAGATCCCAATCTTCTGGAAAACCTTCTACGGTGGCAGCGTTTACATATGCAGCAATAGTGTCGTCGATAAATTCAGAAACTTGCTCACTTATATCTGCACCTTCTAATACTTCACGTCGCTCACCATATATAACTTCACGTTGGCGGTTCATGACATCGTCGTATTTCAAAACATTTTTACGCATTTCGAAGTTCTGAGATTCCACTTGAGTCTGCGCTGAACGAATGGCATTAGAGACCATCTTCGACTCAATCGGTTGGTCTTCTGGGATTCCAGCAGCAGTTAAGAAACGTTCCACCATCGCTGAATTAAATCGACGCATTAATTCATCTTGCAGCGAAAGGTAGAAACGAGATTCGCCTGGATCACCTTGGCGCCCAGAACGACCACGTAATTGATTATCAATACGACGAGATTCATGGCGCTCGGTACCTAAAACATAAAGTCCACCTAGCGCAACTACCTCTTCATGCTCTTTGGCAACAGCTGCTTTCTGTTTTGCTATTTCAGCAGGCCATAAGTTCTCATATTGTTCCGCGTTATCGACTGGAGAAATTCCTTGACGTTGTAATTCGAAATCTGCCATAAATTCTGGGTTACCACCAAGCATGATGTCGGTACCACGACCAGCCATATTTGTTGCGACTGTTACTGCACCTAGCGTTCCAGCTCGAGCAATTACAGCTGCTTCACGCTCATGTTGTTTCGCATTTAAAACTTCGTGTGGGATTCCTTTCTTTCGAAGAGTTTGCGAAAGTAATTCTGATTTTTCCACACTGACTGTACCAACTAAGACTGGTTGTCCTTTGCGATGACGTCCTACAATATCTCCTGCTACTGCTTCAAATTTTGCAGCTTCCGTTTTATAAACTAAGTCTGCTTGATCAAGACGTTGCATATCCTGGTTTGTTGGGATTGGAATTACACCAAGCTTGTAAATCTGCATGAACTCCGAAGCTTCAGTCATTGCAGTTCCAGTCATGCCCGAGATCTTCTCGTAAAGTCGGAAATAGTTCTGGAGTGTAATTGTGGCAAGTGTCTGGTTTTCATCCTTAATTTCCACTTTTTCTTTCGCTTCTAGCGCTTGGTGCAAACCTTCGCTATATCTGCGGCCAGAGAGCATGCGCCCAGTGTGTTCATCAACAATAAGTAATTCGCCATTCATTACAACATAATCTTTATCTCTTTTAAAGAGTTCCTTTGCCCTGATTGCGTTATTCAAGTAACCGATCATTGGGGTATTTACAGATTCATAAAGATTTTCAATGCGTAAGAATTCTTCAATCTTTGTAACGCCTTCGTCCAAAACTCCCACAGTGCGTTTCTTTTCATCAACTTCGTAGTGAGTATCTCGGGAAAGCCTGGCAACTATATTGGCAAATTCAACATACCATTTTGTGGCTTTATCGGCTGGTCCAGAAATGATTAACGGTGTGCGAGCCTCGTCAATTAAAATTGAGTCAACTTCATCAACAATCGCATAATTATGTTTGCGTTGAACGCAATCTTCCAAAGTCCAAGCCATGTTGTCACGTAGATAATCAAAACCAAATTCATTGTTAGTGCCATAAGTAATATCTGCGGCATATTGTTCGCGACGCTCTGTAGGTGACATGGATGCAAGAATTACGCCAACCTTTAGTCCAAGAAAACGATGGATACGGCCCATCCATTCGCTATCGCGCTCAGCCAAGTAATCATTAGTAGTAACAACATGCACGCCTTTTCCAGGTAGCGCATTTAAATATGCAGGAAGCGTTGCTACTAAAGTTTTACCTTCACCCGTACGCATTTCGGCAATATTGCCGCTATGCATAGCGGCACCGCCCATCATCTGAACATCGTAATGGCGCTGTCCCAGAGTTCGCTTTGCAGCTTCTCGAACAACTGCAAATGCCTCCGGCAATAAATCGTCGAGAGTTTCACCTTCGATAAGTCGTTTACGAAACTCATCGGTCTTGGCACGCAATTGATCATCAGTCAGAGCGAGAATTTGAGATTCTTCGGAGTTAACTTCGACTGCGATTTTTTGAAGTCGCTTTAGGGTGCGCCCTTCACCTGCGCGGAGAATTCTGTCGAAGATCGCAACCATTGGCCTATGGTATTCGCATTTGGTGCTGCGACGCACACGCAGCAATCGCACCCATAACTGTGATTTTGCTGGCTTCTAAGGCAGAAATTGCTGATTTCAGGGTGGCACCGCTAGTTATCACATCATCCATTAATAAAACTGAGATTCTAGAACCGATATTCATATCGATTATTCTGGGGTTCACATAGATGGCGCTATCCATATTTCGCTCTCGCTCTTTAGCACTCAACCCAGATTGATCCTTAACTTTTCGATTTTGCATTAGAAATGGAAGTTTTGGAAGAGTTAAAGTTTTCTTTATAGCTAGATTGCGATTAGCCAAAAAAACTTTGGAAAGAGTAAAGAGATAGTCACCACCCCGGCTTCGATTTGCGGCCTTCGAAGATGGAATGGAAACTAAGAAAGTATTAATTGGTAATTCTTTTAATTGGCCGAATTTAACTAGCGCCGAATCTAAACCTAAGAGAATGCAATTCTTGGCAGCTTTGGCATTATCTTCTTTTGCAGATAATACAATTTTAGCAACACGTTCATCGTAAGGAATTCCAGCTGAGGTTACATAGTTGGAAATGCGAAAAATTTTGGCGGAGTGCAGCCACATTAATTTGCAAGAATCGCAAATTTCAAAATTTGGTTTATTACACATTATGCAACTGAGTGGATAAACCAGCGTTCGTATTGCCGCGAGGAGCTCTTTCATCCTACTACTATCTCAAAATTTGAATTAGAGAAAAGTGCTATCTCTAGCTTTGGTTAACTAAATTCCGCTGTGGATTAAAGCTAGCCAATCAAAATTTCGATTGGCTCTACTGTAATTTTTCCGCCACTTCTTCGCGGCAGTGTAAGAATAAATTGAGCTCCTTCATTTAACTTTCCCCAGGCTTTAAGAGTTCCCTTGTGTAAGTGGGCATCTTCTTGGGCTATTGATAGTCCAAGTCCGGTGCCTCCTCTAGTTCTGGTGCGAGCTGGATCAGCACGCCAGAATCTTTCAAACACCCGACTAATCAGATTGGGATCAATGCCAACTCCGTAATCTCGGATGCTTACCGAAAGCGCAGAATCATTTGATTTTATAGTTACATCTACTGGTTTTTCTTCAGCATGATCTATCGCATTTGTGAGTAAGTTTCGTAATATCCTCTCAATTCTTCGAGCATCCACTTCAACAAAAGAGTTCGCGGAATCCTGTTGTAAGTTAACTACCACCATTTTCTCCTTAGAAATCAAGGAAAGATCTGCGATGCATCGAGACACCATTTCATTCAAATCAATTTCACTAATCTCCATGGCAGCTTCGGTTGCATCAAATCTACTTACTTCTAAGAGATCTGCTAACAGGAGTTCAAATCGATCAATTTGCGATTGCAATAACTCTGCACTTCGAGAAATATTTGGTTCGAATTTATCTCTATATGCATAAATCAAATCAGATGCCATTCTGATTGTAGTTAGTGGGGTTCTAAGTTCGTGCGAAACATCTGATACAAATCGCTGCTGCACTTGCGAAAGATTCTCCAACCTTTTAATCTGTTGCTCTAAGGAGAACGCCATAGCATTAAAGGAATTGCCTAGCCGTGAAATTTCATCGCTGCCAGCTACTGACATTCTCTTTGCAAAATCTCCCGCAGTGAATTGTTCTGCGATTCTTGCGGCGGCTTGGACTGGAGAAATTACCTGCCTAATAACTAACCAAGTAATTCCAATAATTAGAAATAGTAGAATAAAACCAGCTAAGAACAGATAGCGTTTTATTAAATCAATAGTATGAGCTTGGCTTTCAAAACTAAATAGAAAGTAGATGTCGTAAGGTCCAACTCGAGGAATACTGATTTTATCGCCAACCACAATTCCTGGAACTTTGTTACCATTTACATACTGAATTGTTGATCGAGCCCAAAGCGGTTCACTACTATTCAATAGCCGCTCTCTGAGGTCGTTCGGAATGGAGTCGTAGGAAACTCGATTAGAAACGGTATCTATCGCTACTGCTGGGTCTAAATTCTTAGCGGATCTAATTAAGATAACTTCCCGGCCAGAGTCAGTAGCCCGAATTGATTTCTTTGCATTAACAACTTCTTGCGCGATCTTCTTAAGTGATTCATCTGTGGTGCCACCGCTAGAGAACCTGAATTGAGCGGAAAAAACTGCAAGTGTTGATTCGGAGAGAGATGATTTAATTTTTTCATTTACTACACCTGTCGAGATTCGATTAAATAACGCAGAACCAACAACCCATAAAACAATTGTCGTTAAGACTAAAGTCGTGCTTAGAACTCGAAGCGTAAGTGAAGTGCGAAATCCTTTAAATGTTAGAAATCGCCGCACGATTAATGGCCTCGGGTTCCAGAAACTCCCGCTTTGTAACCAATGCCACGTACTGTTGTGATAATTGTTGGGTTCTCAGGGTCATGTTCAATCTTGGCTCGCAACCTTTGCACGTGAACATTTACCAGTCGAGTATCGGTTGAATGTCGATATCCCCATACTTCGCTTAATAACGCTTCTCTTGTAAATACTCGACCAGGCTCTTTAGCTAGTGCCACGAGTAAATCAAATTCAAGCCTTGTAAGTGCAATCTCATTTCCACCGCGAGTGATCGTATGATCAAGTACATCAATAGCAATATCAGACAGTGTTAAATTGCTAGCTAACTCTCCCGATGTTCTACGTAATCTTGTGCGAATTCTCGCTACAAGTTCCGATGGTTTAAATGGTTTTACCATGTAATCGTCAGCGCCAGCTTCTAAGCCAAGAACTACATCGTGAGTATCACCTTTTGCGGTGAGCATCACAATCGGAACTCTTTGCGAGAAAGCTCTAATTTGACGACAGACTTCGATGCCATCAAGACCAGGCAACATGACATCAAGCAAAACTAAATCCGGCGGATTATTTCGGAAAACATCCATGACTTCGTCGCCACGACTGACTAAGTCAACTTCAATTCCTGCGCCGTTTAAAACAATTCCCAACATTTCGGCAAGGTCTTGATCATCATCAACGACCAATACCGATGTCATTTAGCTACCGTGTTCCCACGAATTCAAATACGAGAATTGCTCTGGAGTTAAAGTATCGATCTCGCCACCCATACTTTGCAACTTTAATCGAGCAACTTCCTTGTCGATCTCGGTTGGCACGTTGTGAACGCCAGCAGTAAGGGTGCTAGCCGCCTTAACTAGCCATTCTGCAGTAAGCGCTTGGTCAGAGAAGGACATATCCATGACTGCGGCAGGGTGTCCCTCAGCAGCTCCAAGATTTACTAATCGCCCTTCAGCGACTAAAAGAATTCTGCGGTCATCAGCTAATACATATTCATCGGTCTGATGACGAATCTTTTTATTCTTCTGTTTTGCGAATTTCTCAAGCCAAGCTACATCAATTTCGATATCGAAATGGCCGGAGTTGGCGAGAATTGCACCATCTTTCATCATTGAGAAGTGCTCTGAACGAAGTACATCACGGTTTCCGGTAACAGTGATAAACACATCGCCAATTTTTGAGGCTTCGTACATTGGCATTACTCGATAACCTTGCATCATCGCATCAAGTGCTTTAGTTGGATCAATTTCAGTAACTACAACATCAGCGCCCATACCCTTGGCACGTTCAGCTACACCTTTGCCACAGTAACCAAATCCAGCAACGACTAGAATTTTTCCAGCGAGCAGAGTGTTTGTGGCGCGGAAGATTGCATCGAGCGTTGATTGACCAGTTCCATAACGGTTATCAAACATATGTTTGGTGTCGGTGTCATTTACGGCAATCATTGGGAAAGTAAGTGCACCGTCTTTAGCCATCTGATGTAATCGAATTACGCCAGTTGTGGTCTCTTCGCACCCACCGGTAATAGTTCCAAGGAGTTCTTTGCGAGTGGTGTGCAAGGTATTTACTAAATCGCAACCATCATCGAAAACTTGATGCGGCTCAATATCAAGAGCGGCATTAATGTGTTTGTAATAACCATCGCGATCAACTGCGTTCCGAGCAAAAACTGAAATTCCATATTCGTGAACAAGAGCAGCAGCAGTGTCATCTTGAGTTGAAAGTGGGTTTGAAGCACAAAGCGCAATGTCTGCGCCGCCAGCTTTCAATGTGCGCATTAAATTTGCGGTCTCAGTTGTGACATGCATACAAGCTGCAAGACGAACTCCAGCAAATGGTTGTTCTTTAGCGAAACGCTCACGAATCTGCGCCAGTACTGGCATATTTCGCTCTGCCCACTCAATCCGTTTTTTACCTTCTGCGGCGAGTGAAGCATCGGCAATGTCGTGTTTTGGAATAGCCATGGTTGTTGGGTTCACTTAAAAAATCTCCTTATTAGATGTATTACTAGACCGGCAAGACGCCGTACTTTACCGCGACTTGATGAGCTTAAGCACCTCGTCTCGAATCTGGACCATGTCGCGTTCGGTATTGCCCTCGGCATTAAGCCTCAACAAGGGTTCGGTATTAGATGCTCGGACGTTGAACCACCATTTATCACTGGTAACGGTTAAGCCATCCAAATGATCGAATTCCAGGTTTAATGATTTCGCCTCGCTTAAATCGCGATAATGGCTCTCGATAAATACAACAGCGGCAGATTGGTCTTTTACTACCGAATTAATCTCACCACTCGATTCATATCTTTGATAAGGCTTTAGTAATTTTGATAACGGCTCGGAACTTTCTTGAAGTGCTGCGATTGCATGAAGTGCTGCGAGCATTCCAGAATCAGCCCGCCAGAACTCTTTAAAATAAAAATGGCCGGAGTGTTCGCCACCAAATATTGCTCCGGATTCCTCCATCATTTTCTTTATGTAGGAATGACCGACTCGACTGCGTATTGGTATGCCACCATTTTCCAAGACAACTTCTGGAACCGCTTTGGAAGAAATTAAATTATAAATGATTGAAGAACCCGGTCGCTTTTTTAATTCTCGGTCAGCAATTAACGCCGTGAGCGCAGATGGGGCGACTAAAGAACCAGTCTCATCTACGAGAAAACAGCGATCAGCGTCACCATCAAAAGCCAGACCAATATCAGCATGCTTTCGCTTAACAAGTTTCTGTAAATCGACTAAATTTTCAGGAGCAATTGGATTAGCTTCGTGATTTGGAAAAGATCCATCTAATTCGAAATAAATTGGGGAAACTTCAGCGTTTATTCTCGACATTACCGCTGGCGCAGTGTGTCCAGCCATTCCATTGCCAGCATCGATTGCGATTTTTAAATTTCGCCCACTATCGAAATTATGGCCGAATAAAGAAAATAGATATTCGACATATTCGTGCAACATATCTCGCGAAGTTTCGGTTCCAACTGGGCGGTTAGAAATCGGCATGCCGTTTGCAATTGTGTTTCGTATCCAGCCCAATCCAGATTCTTTACCTATTGGTCGTGCTCCACTTTTACATAATTTTATTCCGTTATATGCAGCGGGATTATGGCTTGCCGTGAACATCGCTCCTGGAAAATTTAGAAAGCCAGCCGCGAAGTACAGCTGATCAGTTGATGCTAAACCAATTCTGATTACATCCATTCCCTGGGATGTGACGCCATCAGAAAATGCATCAGCAAGTTGAGTAGAAGATGGCCGCATATCTTCTCCGATAAGAACAGTTGCGGGTTCGCGTTCTAACTCTAGAAATCTTGCAAAAGCTGAACCTGCTGCAAAAGTAAAATCAGTTGTTATTTCATTTTCGACTAAGCCACGAATATCATAAGCTTTAATAATTTTGTCGAGTAGTTCAGTGTTCATCATGAAGGCAGAACGCGTAAGTGCCCTCGTCGACCAACTTCTTGTTGCGGCACTTGCTTTGCCACTTTCTCTTCTTTAGTGGTTTCACTCTTGCCGACATTTCGAATTGCATCAGCAATCGCCATCAAATCATCATCGCTCGGTCCGACGTTATTTGTATCTGGCGAATGTTGAAGCACTGTCCAACCCATTGGGACTGTCATTTTTTCACTATGCGAATTACATAAGTCATAAGCATGTGGTTCTGCATATGTCGCAAGCGGCCCAAGTACGGCAGTTGAATCTGCATAAATATAAGTGAGTGTCTTAATTGCGATTTTGCGGCACCCTGACCTGGAACAGGTCCGACTCAAACCACGCGAACGCGCAGTTGTTGCATCGCTATTACTCATGCCAAAAGATTAGTAGGTCGGCTCGCTAAAAGCTGGGATTTACTCGCATAGGAACTCTTGCTAAAGTAAAGTTTTAGGAAATTACCGAAATGTTCGAAATTGGAAGACTTGAACTTTCTAAAATAGATCCAGTTTTTAAGGGTAAGAATGCAATTCCGGCAGTTGAACCCCAAACAAAGCCAGCACCTTCAAGCGGTACTGAGGTTCTCAATGAAGTAACTTCAATTAAGCGAGTATTTGCCGGCACTTTCCAGTTAATAAGGTCACTGGCGTGAATAGTTTTGATAAATGACTTATTCCTAAAATCGGTCCATTTAATGTTCACATCTATTGATGATCCAGCCAAAGCAAGGGTTGGTTCTAGCCCATCAATATTTATTGAAGCTTTAATTAGATTTCCGCTGGGGGTACTCCAAGTGAAATCTCTGGAAGATTTACTTTCGATGTAGGTATAAACACTAGCAACTATTGGTTGGTCGCTAGTTATTTTTACGCCAATAGGGGTCTTGCCTAAATCTATATTTAATGGGATTTCTTTCACTACCCCTGCTTTTAAAATAATAGAATCGAAACCAACTGGAGTAAATACGCCATTGCTTCCCAAGACTTGCAGGTTTACATTTGCATTTGAGTCAAATGGCGCAAGAAAACGAACCGAGTGTGTAATTTTTCCATTCTTGCCAGCGTTTGTAAGTATTCCTGCAATGGAAATATTGATTTTGGGTGCAGATTGAGAATTTACAAAATCCCCACCGTAAAACTTCAATCCTTTTTTACGTTCATCAAAAAGATAACTTGTGACTCGACCTGATCTAGTTTCTAAATGTAAGACTGTGCTATTTGAACCAGGTGCAAAAGAATCTAATCGGATATTAACTTGTAAGTTCTGTTTGATAGTAATAGCGCGTTTTACTACACCTAAGTTTTCACTAAATGCAGAAATATCAACAATGGCTTCACTTAATCCGCTATTTACAATAGAGAGAACTGATTGGCTAGTTAATCCGCCAGAGCCTCCAACAAACCAGGAATCTGCAATCCCCGCAGTGCATATTGCTGCACCTGTCCAAGTACTGCCTTTGCTTTGAATCACTGCTGTAGTTGATGGATTCCCAGTAATCAATATCGGCTTAGAACCTATAACTGGCGAATTACTGCCTGGTTTCCGGAATTTAAGTGCTGCTTTACCTGGTGCAATATCTCTAATTCTTAAATTCTTATTGGGCAATAGTGCGACCGCGTTTCCTGAATTAGCAGTGGTTGGGCATACTGTTGCCGGAAAACTTTGGGTAAATTCAATTTGTTGGTTCTCTTGCGGTAAATATGTTGCTGTAAGGAAACCAATAACAATAATTGCTAGATATGGTACAAATCCAAATTTCTTCATGATAACTCCTCATCCGCAAATTCTCGCTTGCGTCGTCGTCCAGGAGTAGCCAAAACAATTATAAAAATTACTAAGATTGCCTGAAGTGAAATCCAAGCTCGTCTTGAAGTGCCATCATGATAAATAATTACATCACCAGCACCTGTTACGTTAAATGATGGTAATCCAGTTTGATTCTCAATTAATTTCATTGGGGCGCCGTTTAATAACAATTTCCAACGACCATCAAAATTTTCACCAATTGTTACAGTTCCAGCTCCTGGAACCGTCGATTGTGTACCCACAGTTCCACTGACCATTCCGATCAAGCCATCGGATGTAGATAAATAAGATATTCGGTTTCGCGCGTCACTAATCTTCCAGGAAATACCATCTCTAGTTGCGGAAAGCCGCGTGAATCCACCTATTCCATCGATGGTACGAACAACTTCGTTATCTACTGGGTTAGCCATAAAAACAAATTTGATACCAATCTCCCCCAAGTATTTACTACTTGTTACGCCGCTTCCATTTACTAGATCTCTAACTGCATCGTTAAATAGATAGTTCGAAGTAAAAGATATGTCAGCATCTCCCAATTCAACACTGGCATCTCTAGCAACAAAAAAATTAAGAGCTTCATTATCTTTCTCTAACACCAAAGTTTTATACCGTTCATCAGTCTGGCCGCCTGCGCTTAGGAATGCTGGAAGTGGCGAGATATGGTGCGAATTAACTGCTGAATTTGCACCGCTAGTAACCCACCAAGATGTGGCAAGCGATAAATATGCAACTGAAAGAAAGGAGATCATAAATACTAAAATGTGTCGAAAATTGAAGTGAGAAATTGATAGGCGTGGAATATGGCTATCGGAAAGGTTTATTCCGGCAAAAATTGCGCTTAATGTAGCAAGTATCAAAATACTGCCAGACCAAGTATGGAAATGCAGTGATATGCCATTACCGGTAATTAGAAACCCATTTGTAAAAAGTGCAAAACCAATTAGAAAAATCGATAGCTCACCATACTCGCGGCTCTTAGTACTAAATAGCGCAATTACGGCAAATGCTAAAACCGGCGAAACTATCCAGAACGGAAGTCCGCTTGATCCACCAGGATTTGTAAGCAAAGTACTTAAAGCACTGCCGCCTGGAACTGGAATACCAGGGGCTAGTAAGAAGCGAGATGGATTGCGGATTAGATTTAGCGACCAAGGAAGCGTTAGTAATAGTGGAGTTATTACTAAGAATTTTAACTTTAGCCCTAAATCTATATAAACTTGAAAAACCTCGCTCTTGTTCTTGGCAACTTTCAATAGCGAAATGATTTCTGGCAGTGATCTAATTAATTGCCAGAAAAATATCGCCAGAAATGCCGACGGTGCAAAAACCAAGATGAAAGAATCAAAGAGCACAAAGGCGGCTAATTTCTCCCAGGAGTGAGATCTAAGATCTCGTCTGGAAAGTAGCGTTGTAAAGAAGAACGGCGCTAGCAGCGCCACGAATAAAGTTCCGAAAGATCCTGTATTGATCGCGCCTAATAATGGTGGTGAGAAGGCATAGAGCATCGCTGCCATAAATGCGATGGTTCTAGATTCTGTTATTTTCCGGGCAAGTCTGTAGAGAAACACCAGGGCCATCGGAACTGCAACAATGAAGAGTAAAGCTATAAATAATTTAACGTTCCCTAATAACAGTATTGACGAAAACGCGACTAGAAAAATCCACGGTGGCGAGCTAGAACTAGAGCCAAGCCCAATTGAGTGCCAAGAGTCAATATATTTCTTAAATAGATCGAAAGCGCTTGCTGGTGCTGTAGAAAGCGCGCCTCCAGCAAGAGATCCCAACCTATTTCGGGATGCGACAAGAGTTAATATCAAAATCAGAAAGGTTAACGGATAAATTGGACGTTTTAAGATTGCGCGAATTTTAAGAAACTGTTGGGGCGAGTTATCTTCAGCTTCGGAATCTTCATTTCCTAAATCGATTGTGGGCAGAGTCAATTCACTGCGCTCTTCAATTGTTTTGCGACTTTCACCAAATCGAGAAATAGCAGCTCGCGCACGTTCTATCGCTAACCGTAGTTGGCTGCCTCTAGGTGGTACAAAACGTGCGACAGTTCTTGGCGATAATAAACGTGTCGTTTTTCGATTTTTACGAGCTTGAAAAATTAAATTCGGTTTAATAATTAGTAATCCGACCGCAGCAATTTCGTCCGCTGCATAGCCAGGAAGTTTTGCAAATAGGTAGCCGATCGCGCGCGCTAATGCAGAAGCAAATAATTGAATTCCTAATATTGGAATTAACCAATTTGATGAGTTAGCTAAAATTACATATGCCGCATTCCTGCGATCAAGTAGCAAAGGTCGATGCAAGAAAGCTTCGGAGACATCTACTGATCTTCGTTCTGATGCGGCAGCTTCCGCGTGAAAGATAACGGCGTTGGATACCGATATTACTGAGTGTCCGGCCACATTAGCGCGCCACCCAAAATCAACATCATCTCTAAAAAGTGAAAGGTTTGGATCTAACCCACCAAGCTCTTCATAAACATCGCGCCGAATTAACGCGCCAGCAGTGCTGACAGCTAACTCTTCTTTAATTCCGTCGCGTTGCCCTTGATCTTGTTCTCTATATTCAAGTCCAGTCCAGCGAGCGCCATTACCAGCAATACTTACGCCGATTTCTAAAAGGTGGTTTCGATCATGCCATCCTTTAATTTTTGGCCCAGCAATTGCAACGCTCGGACGATCTGTAATTGCATCTAATAATTCGGCAAGCGCAGTTTTTGCTGGTGCTGAATCATCATGGATTAACCAAATCCATTCGGTAACGGTTTCGCAATCTTTGGAAGGCAATTTGCGAAGCGCTTCATCAATAGCGTCACCGAAACCGGTTCCGCGAGACATTGCAATAGTTGTGATTTTCGCACCTTGTAATTGCTTTACTGATCCATCTTTAGAACCTGTATCAATTGCAATTAATCGATCAATTTTTCTTGATTGCGATGTCAGCGCTGCAACAACTTCTGGAATCCAGGTAGCACCATCATGGGAAACAAGTACTGCAGTTACATATTGATTTAAATTATCTTGATTGCTTGCCATAGTGTTTGCACCACCTTTGGCACTAACGTTGAAGTTACGCTGGACGTCGCTTCAATCGGCGGCGTTCGCGTTCTGATAATCCGCCCCAGATCCCAAATCTTTCATCATGAGCTAGTGCGTACTCGAGACATTCTGAGCGAACTTCACAGGACATGCAAACTCGCTTAGCTTCTCTAGTAGAGCCACCTTTCTCAGGGAAGAAGGCTTCTGGGTCAGTTTGCGCACAGAGAGCACGCTCCTGCCATGAGAGTTCAACAATCTCGCCGTTTCCAAGTTGGATGCTGGGGCCGCTATTTACGTATTCAACTCGGCGTAGTTCAGACATCTATCGTTCTCCTAAATGGATGGGCCGCCTCTCTGGCAGCGCTACAAGGGTAATTACACGCGTGTTATTCGTTTGAGTCAAGTCGGATTCGGGCAAAATCCAAAGTTTTTTAGCGGGTCAATATCCGATAATTTCCGAGGTTGTCGAGGTATTAGCAGGAATTTTCGAATTTGGAGCGACAATTCCAGAAATTATGCGGCAATTATCGCCTATTTTCGCACCTTCGAAAATAATTGTCCCAATAATTTCGCAACCATCACCAATAAAAACACCTTTTGAAATTACCGATCCCCCAGAAATTTTTGTCGACTTTCCCAGAGTTGCGTCATTAGCAATTAGCGCAAAACCATCATTTTTGGGAGTTGCTGGGGAGATTAATTTCTGCATAACTAAATCTTTGGAAGCGGTTATTAGCGCGGCGGGTGTGCCAATGTCGAGCCAGTAACTCAGATCTACAAAGCCTTTAACAACCAATCCTCGATTTAATAAATCTGGAAAAGTCTCTCGCTCAACGCTAATTACAATCTCTGATGGAATTAGTTCGAATACCGAACTATCAAAAATATAGCATCCGGCGTTTATTAAATTAGTTACTGGATTTTCCATTTTTTCTAAGAAAGCTAAAACGTTTTTCTCAGCATCTAATGGCACGCAACCAAAAGCGCGAGCATCCGCAACTTCAGTTAAGAAGAGCGTGACTGCAGCTTTTGAATTTTTATGAAAATCAATTTGAGCTTTCAAATCATGGCCACTTAAGACATCCCCATTGAAAATAACTACTGAATCTCCAGGTTTTAGATCCAAGACTTTGCTGGCGTTCTTGATAGCTCCACCAGTTCCTAGAGCTTCGGTTTCTATTGCATAATGAATTTTCATACCTAGCGCAGAACCATCACCAAAATATGGCTGAAATACATCGGCCATATAAGAAGTTGCGAGCGCGATTTCAGTTATTCCAGCGGCTTTAGCTTTTGCTAATTGATGAGCAGTAAAAGGCACTCCAGCAACTTCTAACATTGGTTTTGGAGTGTGCTTCGTCAGTGGCATCAGCCTGGTGCCTTTGCCGCCAACCAGCAAAATACCTTTAACGCTCATTAGCCTTGTCGAATTCGATCAGCTGCAGCGTTAATATTCTTATCGGTCGCTGTGAGTGAAATTCGCAAACAGTTTTTACCGGCTTGGCCATAAAAGCTGCCAGGTGTAGTTAATATTCCGCGGTCTGCAAACCAAGCAACCATCTCCCAATCGCTTTCACTTCTTGAGCACCATATATATAAACCGGCTTCTGAGAAATCGATTGTGAAACCGGCTGCAGTAAGCGCTGCAACCAATACTTTCCTTCTAGCAACATACCGTGCGGCTTGCTCGTGCACATGAGTTTCATCGCTAAGTGCTGCAACCATCGCGGCTTGTACTGGAAGTGGCACCATCAAACCGAGATGTTTCCGAACTTCCAAAAGTTGATTGATGATTCGGGGATCTCCAAAAATAAAGCCAGCTCGATATCCCGCTAAGTTTGATCGTTTTGAAAGCGTATGTGCAGCAATGATATTTCGATTGTCGCCTTTAGTTAATGAGAAAATTGAAATCGGTTTCTTCGAATCTGGGAACGGTACATAACATTCATCGACTGCCAATACTTTGGAACCTGATCTGGCCCATGCAATATTTCCATGTAACTCAGCTTCTGAGTGAACACGACCAGTTGGATTTGATGGCGTATTTACCCAGGCTAAATCGGCCTCCGGCCAAGTATTTGAGTCAATATCAACTTCGACTACTTCACTTTTACTAATCAAGCCACTTACTTGATATGACGGGTAGGCAATCTTAGGAATCAAAACTTTATTAGATTCCAGCAAAGTGGGAAGTAGCGTGATTAACTCTTTCGAACCAATCGTTGGTAGTACCGCAAAATCTCCAGTAGCACCGAGAATTTCAGTGGCGTAGCGTTTTAGCGATTTCTGTAATTCTGCAGTTCCAGCGGTGGCCGGATAAGCCGGAGAGTTTGCGCTATCACTAAGTGCTTTTTGAATAAAATCGGGTGTTGCATCAACCGGAGTACCAATAGATAAATCAATAATCCCAAGCGGATTACTTCGCGCTTTATCTCCGTATGGAGCGAGCGCGTCCCACGGAAAATCTGGAAGTTTCAGTTTCGTTATTCCGTTACGGGTTTTTTCTGAATCGTCAGAATCAATGGGTGATCTTTGCCGGTTGCTCCGGTCTTGCCGGCACCTCCTGGCGAACCAAGTTCATCAAAAAATTCGATATTTGCTTTATGGAAATCTTTCCATTTTCCTGGAACATCATCCTCATAATAAATCGCTTCAACTGGGCAGACTGGTTCGCATGCGCCGCAATCGACGCATTCATCGGGCTGGATGTAAAGCATTCGATCGCCTTCATAAATGCAATCAACCGGACACTCTTCGATACAAGACTTGTCTTTAATATCGACACATGGTTCCGCGATTATGTAGGTCATCTGGCTCTCCTTTTTCTCTGCCCAATTTTCTATCGGTGTCGCTGGGTTCAACCCGCGAATACCCCGTAATCGTACAGAATAGGGCGGTATGAGGACGCATCTAGCTGGGGCGCAATCTGAGAAAGAACTTGCGCCGCTAATTGGGCATCGGGTTAGCATCCGCCTCCATGATGGTGGCGGTGGTTATCGTGACATTCTTGGCTATTTAGAGAGTTCTAATTCGGTTAAGAAGAAGGATGGCGAAATCGTCGAGTTTGATCCGAAAAAAATAGCTGCGCTTCGCGTTGTGATCGATGCAGAATTTAGGGCAGGCGCGGGTGCACCACTATCTATGCGAATTCGAGATTTAGAAATTGCCGCTGCGAAAACTTGGCCAAGCGATTCCTTAGAGTTATTCGGGCAATGGCAAATTCGGATATCCAAAGGGTTTTCATACCGCGCTAATTCAGTCCTGCCCTTAGGTGCGCCACCTTTTGGAGATCCACCATTAGAAATTTCAGAGGCTGTTAATTACGTTGTATCAAAATACCTTGAACATAAATTAGACCCAGTTTTTCATGTAACGCTGCCAATCCATCAAGAACTCGATCGCTACTTATCTGAAAAAGGTTGGGAATCGCCTTATGAAATTCTCGTAATGGTAGGCGATACTCGAGAGCTAACTTTGAAAGAAGCACATGGCGAAATTATTAACGATAAGCAGCTCTCTGATTCCTGGTTAAATTTACAAGGCGATCACACCGTTAATGAGATTCTTGAGCGTTACCCATCTCAATTCTTGCAATTATTAATAAATGAAGAAACTGTCTCCGTTGGCCGACTATCTATCGCTGACGGATGGGGAATTTTAACTCGGATATTTGTTGGAGAGGTCCATCGTAATAAAGGTTACGGCGAAGAAATAATTTCAGCGATGGCTCGTGCGGCCGAAAATCTCGAATGTAATAAACTTGCATTACAAGTTAATTCTGACAATCTTGCAGCAATTAAACTCTATGAAAAAATGGGATTCAAAGTGCACCACACCTATCGATACCGCAAGCTACTTGAGAATAAGAATGTAGCGGAGTGCTGCTAAAAATTACTCCTTGGATAAGGTAGCAAGAATAGCTGCGATTGATCCTAGGAAAATAAAATAAGTACCAATATTGTCTCCCAATATTAAGATTTCATCGCCATTTCCAATTGTTCCGGCTCGGATTACAACAGCAATCCAACTAAGTGCACCGATTATTCGAACTGCTCTCCCGCCAAATGTTTTTCCGATTAACCGAATCCCAATAAATGTAGCGATAATTACAAATATCAAGCCATATGGTGGCCATAAGTTATGAACTAATACTGTGGCAACGCCAAGTAGTGCACCAGCGAAAAGCGAAATTATATATTTCATTAAAGCCCTGCAAATAAATCAGTCTCGCGACCGTTGGAATCTAACTCTCCTGATTTAACGCCTTTTACTAAGGTGTAAAACTCTTGACCCCATACTTTCAATCCCAACTTATTCGAAAGCGCGAAGAATGGACCATCCAAAGAAATTTGGGTTGCATGTGCTTTCATTGCTGCCATTTTATGTTCAACAAATTTTTCACCGTCTATAAGAGTTGTAACTAATTCATCAGGCTTGGCGAATGGTAAATCTTCTGCACTTTCCGCGCCGAAGAAATCAGATCCAACTTCTTTCATTGCGCTTATGCCTTCCTCAATCACTGAAATCGGAATGGTGTTCCAATAAATTTTTGGAATATCCCAGGCGTCGCCTTCTCCAAAAGTTTTATCTGATGCAAGTTCGGCTGCTCGCATTGCTACCCGATGCGCCTGAATATGGTCGGGGTGGCCATAGCCGCCTATTTCATCGTAGGTAACCATTACATTTGGTTTGACTTCGCGAATTATTTTTACTAATTCACCTGCAGCTAAATCTAAATTTGCTTGCCAAAACACATCGGGTCGATTATTTGGTTCTGTTCCCAACATCCCACTATCGCGCCAAGAAATTTTTGGCGCCCCCAAGAATCTGAAATCTGTAACACCAAGGACTTTCATCGCGGCTGCAAGTTCTATCTCACGGTGTTTTCCCAATTCGTCATCATGGATGCTCGCTAATTTTGATAGTTCCGGAACCAAAACTTCGCCTTCTTCGCCTCTAGTGCAGGTAACAAGAGTTACGAGTGCACCTTCAGCCACATATTTCGCCATTGTTGCGCCATTGTTTATAGTTTCATCATCAGGGTGTGCGTGAACTAGTAATAATCGAGCGTTCTTGGCCATCTTCTCCCCTAGAAAATAAACTTAGTATTTACGATTAGAGCGTGACTTTAACCCATTGCAACAATTAATGTCGTACGATGTTGCCAATGAGCACAACCACTCCAGAAAATAAGAACGACAATCGCGCCCGTTTACCGCGAGATGAACGACGAGCACAACTTCTCGCTGCGGCGCTCGAAGTATTTACCGCCGCCGGTTATCACGCTGCGGCTATGGATGAAATTGCGGATCGGGCAAATGTTAGTAAACCGGTTCTTTATCAACACTTTCCATCAAAGCTTGAACTCTATTTGGCTGTTCTTGATGTTCATATTGACTCACTTGTTTTTGCCATTCAAAAAGCAATTGCATCAACACCAGATAATTCATCTCGAGTAAAAGCTACGATTGATGCTTATTTTGGCTTTATCGATAGCGAAGGTGAAGCTTTTAGATTGTTATTTGAAAGCGATATGAGCGTCGAGCCACAAGTAAGAGAGCGTCTAAATCGAATGACTTACGATTGCGCAGCTGCTGTTAGCGCTGTTATCTCTTTAGACACTGGTCTACCTAAAGAGGCTTCGATGATTATTGCAATTGGTGTGATTGGAAGTGCTCAAATAACTGCCCGTCACTGGTTGGATCGAGACGGAAAATTGAATCGAGAACAGGCTGCAAATTTAGTTACGAACTTAATTTGGCGAGGAATTTCAGGTTTTCCTTTAAATCAGAACGAAAATAAGTAGTTCTGCAAGAAATTAGAGAAACGATAAGATTCAGGTATGACAACTAAGAAAAGTTCAACTAAAAGCGATTTAACCTGTGAAGTTAGAATTTCAATTTCAGATTTAAGTCGAGAAGTTGAGTTAGAAGTAGCGCAATCGAAAAGCGATGTACTTGCTCTCGTAAATGCTGCGATCGCATCTGGAACTGCACTCGTTCTTGATGATGTTAAAGGACGCCAAGTAATTATTCCAGCTACAAAAATTGGATTCGTAGAGATTGGTGATTCTACAGAACGTAAAGTTGGCTTTGGTTCACGCTAAAGATTGAAAAAAGCTTTAATCGAATTAATAACCATCTCAAATGCGATTGCTGCTAAGAGCAAGCCTGCGATTCGAGCGACTAACATGACGCCCGATTCTTTAATTAATGAAACAATCTTTGTTGAAAACATCAAAGAGATTCCAATAACTAAATGAACTCCGACAATTGCAAGAAAAAGCGCTATGCCACTCTTCACGCCATCAACTTTTTGCACAAAGAGCATGGTTGCAACAATCGCTCCAGGTCCGGCAAGCAGTGGAGTCCCAAGTGGTACTAACGCAACGTTCACATCTTTCTGAGTAGAACTATTACCAGTTCCGCCTTGTAAGAGTTCTAAAGAAACTAATAACAATAACAATCCGCCAGCTCCTTGTAATGCTGGAATAGAGATATTTAAGTAGTTCAAAATTAATCGTCCAAAGAGTGCAAAAAGAGTAATTACAAAGAATGAAACTGCAGCACCTTGCCAAGCTAATCGATTTCGAATTGCCGCTGGTTTATTTTGCACCAAACTCAAGAAGACTGGAGTAGCACCTGGTGGATCCATAATCACAATTAGCGTTACAAATGCTTGCAGGCCAAATGTCACTGCAGAAACGTTATTTAGATTCACTTTCGCACCACCCTTCGATTATTTGCACGCAATTCAAGTTTTTCCCATTGTCTTAGTTCGGTTGTATTTTCTGCCAACTTATTTATTTTACCGCTTCCATGGTAATCGCTGGCACCAGTTATTGCTAAGTCATACGAATATGCCACGCGTAATAACGATGCTTTCTCAGTTTCACTGTGATCTCTATGATCAACTTCAATGCCGTCCAAACCAGCATCGACTAAACCTCTAAAAGATTCCGCTGTTATAACGCGTCCTCTATGAGATGCATATGGATGTGCAATTACTGCAACACCGCCAGCAGCTTTGATCAATCGAATCGCATCTTCCGGAGTTGGAGAATAGTGTGCAACATAATATTTAGATTGATTATGAAGGAGCGCGGTAAAAGCATCTTCTCGGCTGTTGACATGACCTTTCGCGATTAGTGCATCTGCAAGATGTGGCCGACCAAGAGTTGCACCATCGCTAAGTTGAGCCATTACATCTGCAATAGTTATCTCGATTCCTGCAACATTTAATTTTTCAATTATTCGATCCATCCGAGATAATCGATTCTCTCGAGTCTTAGCTAATTCTGCTTGCAAAGCTTGATTTTCTGAATCAAATAGCAAACCCAACATATGGACACTTATGCCACCTTCAGCTTGACAGGATATTTCTGCGCCAAGTACTAAATCCATTCCAGAAGTTAGGGAATCGCAAGCTTCTTGCCATCCGGAAGTTGTGTCATGATCGGTTAAAGCAAGCACTGAAATTCCAGCACTTTGAGCTTTTAAAATTAACTCTCTTGGGGAATCAGTTCCATCACTTATGTTGGAATGGGTATGCAAATCAATCACAGAATCACGCTACCGGGTTAAAGCTTTTTTCAATTGATGGCTTACTTCGCATCACAAAAATTGCGCAACCGCTTAGAATTAATAGTATGCCTGGAATTGTTGCTCTAGGAGGAATTTGTCCCATCCACCAAAATGCCAATATTGCACAAACTGGAACCTCAAAGAAGGCAAGTAGCGAAACTACTGTTGCCGAAACCCGCTTCAAAGTGAAGTTAAACATTGTGTGTCCCATAACTTGCGCTCCAAGAAATAAGAAAAACAATAGCATCCATTGATATTTCGTATAATGAATCAAGTTGTACTTATTAAGTATTACAAACGGTAATACCGAAACGGCACACGATGCATAGCAGATTGTCGTGTAAGTTGAAGTAGCTATTTTACGCTGTGCATGTGAACCGATTATTAAATACATTGCGGACATTGCACCGCATCCGATTGCCGATAAATCTCCAATAAAAGCTCGAGTTGATAATTGAAAATCAATTCCGGTAATTAAAACCACTCCAGCAAATGAAATTAACATACCAATCCATGCTTGCCGTGAAATTTTTCCACCAAAAAATGTTACAAATATTGCAGCAAAAATCGGTTGCATTGCTGCGAGAGCAGCTCCGGTTGCAACGCTGGTTAATCGCATTGCATAAAAGAATCCAATGAAATGTAGTGATAGCGCCAGCCCTGCAATAATCGCAAAACCCATACCGCTTCGGTGGTCTTTACTTCGCCACTCTTTTGCTTTAATTGCAAATGGCAGCATCAGAATGCTTCCCGCGATATTGCGCCATAAAATCAATACAAATACCGGCATGATGCTTAAGGCAACTATCGGTCCAGCAGTGCCGACACCGATAATTCCAATTAGCAATAACGGAATATCTCGCCCAGTGGGCATATCTGTGTGGTTCTGATCTTTCACAGTCGCAAACGTACACGCGCCATTGTGTTTTCAAGGACTATCCTTTGCTCCATGAGCGGGAATGTAATGGAACGCGTATTCCTCGCCCGGCTAGCAGGGACGGCAGTCTTTGAACCCAATGGGGATCAAGTTGGCAAGGT